>OFMH01000150.1_pt1 | contig 49334 bp, 46 predicted proteins | sample 1541761 | NCBI WGS metagenome assembly OFMH01 (sample SAMN04209249, study PRJEB22552) | human gut metagenome | biome: gut; material: feces | host: Homo sapiens | place: USA: Oklahoma
GAGCAGCTTTACTGCCCGATGTAACAGACCGATATCTCTTGCCTTCGTCTCATAGATCCCTCTTCGCTGCACTTTCACAACGACCGAATCGCCGTTCTTCAATACTGCTTTATGTACTTGCGCGATAGAAAATGAGGCGAAGCTTCTCCGGCGTTACTCCTCTTGTAATCCCGTGCTTTTTCAGCACCTCTGTCATCTCTTTTAATCTAGTCCGGTACTCCTTTGTTTCCTGCCTGCTCATCTGCTTCAGTCACAACTTTATCATAAGCTGCCCGGGCATCTTCCTTTGCCCGGTTAATAATCTTATCTGATTCTGCCTGTGCAGTTCCAATCTGCAGCTCATATTGACGTTTTAATTCATCTGCTTCCAACTGTGCAGTGCGGGCTGAAGCAAGCCCTTCCTCAATGATTGCTTTTCTCTGGTCCATAATCTTAGTAACCGGCCCGATCAAAAATTTTCTCAAGAGTAAATAGAGAACGATTAGGTTGACAACGGTAAAGATAAGGTTCCAAACATCTAATTTCAGCACCTTATTCACCTGCCTTTCTCTACTCTCTTTCTTAACCTAAAAACAGAATGATCACAAGTCCAATAATAAATCCATAAATCGCTGTTGCTTCTGCAAGAGCGCATCCAAGCAGGAATGATTTACTGATCTTACTCTCTGCTTCCGGCTGTCTTGCCACAGCCTCTGCTGCCTTACTTGTTGCGATACCGATACCGATACCTGCTCCGATACATGCCAGTGCTGCAATACCTGCTCCAATAGCTATCATAATGAATCCTCCTAGTTTTAAAAAAGTGTTGTTAGTGAATAGTTACTTATTCAATGGCTTCCTTAATGTACATAGATGTCAGGAATACGAATACATACGCCTGGATCAGTCCATCAAAAATATCAAAGTAAAAGCTGAAGGGTACCGGCAATGCTACCGGAACCAGAAGCTTCAACAGCTCCATGATAACGAATGCTCCCAAAACGTTACCAAACAATCGCATACACAAAGACAGGGGCTTGATGAACACCTCCAGGATATTGATGGGTGTTACGATCGCGATAGGCTCGGTGAAGCTCTTGATCCATCCGCCCACGCCTTTTTTACGGATGCCTGCTGCTTCCACCAGGATGATACTCATCAGTGCCAGTGCCGCCGTTACGTTCAGATCCTTGGTAGGGGGCTTCATGCCGAACAATCCGATGATATTGGATATGCCCAAGTATAACAGTACACTTACCAGATACGGTACATACCGTTTCCCTTCCTCTCCGATCATTCCCGTAACAATGCCTTCCAGCTTCGTCACGATCGTCTCTGCCACCAGCTGTCGTCTGCTGGCATTGTGTACTTTGAGGTTGCTTGTAAGGATAATCGACAAGATCAGAATGACTGCCATGACTACCCATGTGATCACTACCGATTCCGCAATATCCAGCTGTACTCCGCCGATCAGTGGAATACCTGCCGGAAGCTTGATCGAAAACGCCGTATCACAGTTCAGTTCTTTGAGCAGTTCTGATGCCAATTCCTCCATAATACCACTTCCTTTCCGTAAACATCCCTGAAGGAGTTTCCACTCCCTCATGGTCGTTGCTATTTTACTCCTATTTATAAAAAAGCGTAAGATACATTTTTGCTAATTTGTCCTATGCAAAAATCAAAAGTTATGGCATATATTAACTATAAAAAAATGAGGTATCAGAAAATTATATGACAAAATTAGTCATTTTGGGGCGCAAGTCCAAAACAGGAAATTATGAAACCTTTTTCCGTGCACTTCCCGCGCAGATCGTGACTACTCTGGTTCCCGGAGAGGTCATTTCCTGCGACGCTCTGATCCTGCCGGGCGGCGGAGATATCACTCCTGCTTTTTTCGGTGAAAAAAACAAAGGTTCCCGCACTGTTGACACCGAACTGGACATCCTGCAATTCCAGGCTCTCGACATAGCGATTGCCGCCGGAATCCCTGTCATCGGGATCTGCAAGGGCATGCAGGTCATCAATGTTGCCTTCGGCGGTACGATCACACAGGATATGCCCGAAGACTGCCTGCACAGTTCCCCTTCCGGCGATGTGTTTCATGATACTATTATGGTAGATAATTCCCGTCTTTTCAAGTATTTTCCTGCCAAAATGCGCGTCAACAGTGCTCATCACCAACGAATCGGCCGCTTAGGTCAGCACCTTAAGATCATCCAGGTCTGCCCTGACGATGGCTGCCCCGAAGCTTTGGAGCATGACGAGCTGCCGATCCTTGGGTTACAGTGGCATCCAGAGAGGCTGCCGGATCCGGCCGGACTTCCTCTGCTTTCCCTGCTCGCTTCGTATTTTTAAATCTGTGTCGTGTTTTTTTGGTGGCGGTCAGTTCTTCCTTCACCTTGCACCTGGCTATCTCAAACAGCGAACGAATGATCCCACGCAGCATCTCGGCTGTCTGATCGTCCACTTCCTTCAATGCGGTAACTACCGCATTCATACTCTTTTTCCAATCTGCGGTAAAGGTGATCAGATCGTCCGCCTGTGATGCGGAGATCACCTGATAAAGTGTGTCTACAAAGGTTCGGACCTGCTCCTCGTTCAGAGACAGGATCCATTCATTCAGAGCCTCGTTCATGATCTTCTGGCTCTCATAAATATCGCCTACATCCACGAAATGATCATCCTTCACCAGCCAGGAGAAAGGATCATGCTGCAGCAGACCGTGGTTTTTACTCTCCACTACGCGATAATGAATATCCCGCTCGAAGATCATCCCGATCATAGAAGAATGCGGAAGCAGCTTTACCACCTTGTCTTCTATCGCATTGTAATGACATTCCTTCAGCACCTCCGGCCGGAATCCCGGTCCGTCCAGACTGTATATCTTCTGGATCCGCTTCTGCACAAAGGGCGCACATTTCATGGCACTGTACACCGCCAGGTTGCCGCCCTTGGAATGTCCTCCGATGTAAAAGGGCTGATGCAGCCATCCGGTGACCATATTTACATATTTGACACTGTATTCCTGCCCCGGTACCGGATTCAGGAATGCCATATTAAAGTCTTCCTTCCACCCCACAATAGTCTCATCCGTGCCGCGGAATGCCAAAAACAGCGTTCCGTCATCCAGGATAAAGGTAATCGCAGAGAACTGGGTCTCCCACTCCTTTTCCACCAGGTTAATATAACAATTCAGCTTCATATTCCGGAAGCGTCTGCCGCTAAGCAGCCCTTCAAACAGTGCCCGGTTCTCCTTTTCAAAACGCACATCTCCGAACAGCTGCTCCACATCCGGCCGTTTGGCGATCTCCTGCAGCGTCACAGAAGGACCGTTGTGACGCACATCACTGACCATTCCGTCGAACTTCAGATAAGAGAGCTGACATAAGGCCAGACTGTCCACATCATTCAGAGGTTTTTCGCGAAATGGAATATCTCCATATTTTTTTAAATATTCTATGACTGTTCCCGCCATATACCGCTCCTTTCCGCGAGGAACTTTCCTTGCGTATTTTTCCGGATTGTGTTAGGTTTTATGTAATGATGATCCCACAATATGCGAATCATTTACTGTCAGTAGAAAACATTAAGAAGGTGATCTGCCATGTCCACGAATCATTCCAAACAATTTTCCAGAGATTGCATGGTGCAGGCTTTGATACAGCTGCTTCAGACAAAATCTCTGTCCAATATTACCATCTCAGAGCTGACCGAGCGGGCCGGAGTCTCCCGTATGACTTATTACCGCAATTACAACTCCATGGACGAGATCTTCATCAGTTATCTGAAGGATCTGATAGATGCCTACCGTCAGGATGTCGCTGACTGGCCGGATAAAGGCAATTATAACGACTACCGCAATATGCTGCACTGCTATGAATACTTTGATCATTATAGAGAATTCATTGCCTGTCTGGTAAAAACAGGTCTGGGGCATCTGCTGCTGCAGGCCCTGGACAGTTATATCCTCGATACCTATTATACGGAAGATAAAGGCCGGGATTTCTATTACACACTTCGTGCGTTCTCCGGTTCCCTCTATAATATCTACGTCACCTGGATCATGGAAAATTCCATGGAATCCGCTGAAGAGATCGTATCCATTATCTGTAAGATCTATTCCTGATCATTAAACAATCATCAAAGGACTGCGCAAAAATACGCAGTCCCTTTTATTTTTCTTATCTCTGATCCAACGGAACATATTCCAGTTCCTGCATCACGCTCTTATAAGCGGGACGGATGATCTTGTCCATGTTGATCAATTCTTCAATACGATGCGCACTCCATCCGACGATTCTTGCAATGGCAAAAATCGGTGTATATAACTCCAACGGGATCTCCAGCATGCTGTATACGAATCCGCTGTAGAAATCCACATTGGCGCTGACGCCCTTATAGATCCTGGACTTCTGGGAGATGACCTCCGGTGCCATCCGTTCGATCATGGAGTACAATGCGAAATCCTTGTTTCTGCCCTTGGCTACTGCCAGCTTCTCCACGAAACTCTTAAATACCTGGGCTCTGGGGTCGGACAGAGAGTAGACAGCATGACCCATACCATAGATCAGTCCCTTGCCGTCAAAGGCTTCCTTATTCAAAATCTTGTTCAGATAAGCTCTTACCGCATCCTCATCAGTCCAGTCGGACACATGGGCTTCGATATCCCGCATCATCTCTACGACCTTGATATTGGCACCACCGTGCTTGGGTCCCTTCAGAGAAGAAAGCGCTGCTGCCACTACGGAATAAGTGTCGGATCCGGAAGAGGTTACGACTCTGGTAGTGAAGGTGGAGTTGTTACCGCCGCCGTGCTCCATATGCAGCACCAGTGCGGTATCCAGTACTTTGGCCTCCAGTTCGGTATATTGTTTGTCGGGACGAAGCATCATCAGCAGATTCTCTGCTGTGGAAAGCTTCTTCTGCGGACGATGTATGTACATACTCTCATCATTGGAATAGTGATTATATGCATGGTAGCCGTAGACTGCCAGCATAGGGAACACAGCGATCAGCCCAAGACACTGTCTTAATACATTTTCAATGGAAGTATCGCTGCAATTTTTATCATAGGAAGCCAGTGTCAGAACACTCCTGGTCAGGGAATTCATGATGTCACTGCTGGGAGCTTTCATGATGACATCTCTGGTGAAGTTGGTAGGCAAAGTTCTGCTGGATGCCAGAATATCGTTAAAATGCTTCAGTTCGTCACGATTCGGCAGCTTACCGAACAAAAGTAAATAAGCCACTTCTTCAAATCCAAAATGATCCCCGCGGAATCCGTTGACCAGTTCGATACAGTCATAACCGCGATACCACAGCTTACCTTCACAGGGTATCTTTTTGCCATCCTCCATTTTGAAGGATTCGATCCGGGAGATATTGGTAAGGCCTGCGACTACGCCGTTACCGTTCTTATCACGCAACCCCCTCTGCACGCCATACTCATCGAACATCTGGGGTTCCAATCTATCTGCCGCTCTGCACAGACCGGCATGTTCCAACATATACTCTGCGTTTTTCTTCATCCAAATACCTTCCTTTCCCGACATCATATATACTTATCTATCATAACTTTTCAGAAACTACCCTGTCAATTAAGAAAATATAAAATATTCTTTGTATTCTCTTTGATCTTCTCAGACAGCTCAGCATATTTAATGAGTTCTTCCTCTGTGAAGCCGGCGAATCTGGCAGCATCATAATCCCTCTGTGCCATCTCCAGTTCTTTCATAACGGCATCCGCTGCCGGAAGAATCGTCACGGCGATCCTGCCTCCCCGTTCCTTCCGCTTCGTTTCTGTCATCTCCGCTGTTTTCGTTTTATTTTTTCCGGTCGTCTTATCTTTTTTGGATGGCTTGGGTTCCTTCACCTCTTCTACTTTCAGGAATCCCTTCATGGTCAGTCGCTGCAATCCGCTGGTCAGATTCGTCCGGGTGATTCCGGCAAAATCCGCCAGTTCCCGTCTGCTGTCCCATTCGTGCTTTTCACACAGACACAAAAGCAGACGCACATCCATGACCTTCAGATCTCCTTTTAACGCCACCGGCTCCAGATAATGTTCTAATAACTTTCTCTTACGGTAATCCTCTCCTGCAGGTCCTTCCGCCTGTAAGATCTCTGTATTGACAAAGACTCTCTCGTCTCCCAGCTTCTTGGAACCGGGCAGGATCGAAGGCGGAACGGTGCCGTCCCCCGCAGCATCAATAAAAAAACGGTATACCTGCAGACGGTTCTTCTCATAATCTTCCTCTTCCAGAACATGTTTGTAGAAGTTATTGTAGTACTCAAATACATTCAGCTTCATCTTCACAGTCTTCGAGATATTAATGCCCTGACTGGCAAGAGAGCCTTTCCTCTTCACATAATAATAAATGGGCGCATGCAGGGCATAGAATACTTTCGCATAGCGGATATATTCCAGATTGAACATAAAATCCTCACACCAGCTGATATCCGTATCCATGCGTAGCTTATGCTCTTCCACAATATCCCTGCGGTACAGCTTGTTCCACAACACACCGTAATAAAAATCCGCCGGATTCTCCATCATATGTGCTGCGAACTCTTCTCTGGTGAGTACGCCCTCCTCTTCGATGTCTCCCTTGGGGGACAGACGCTCTCCCACCACGCGGTAAAAGTCAGAAATGACCATGTCACAGCCGTACTCCTCCGCTGCCCGCACGAACAGTCTGGTGGCATCCGGTGTGATCCAGTCGTCACTGTCGAGGAACTGCAGATATTTTCCCCGGGCACGCTCAAGCGCCCGGTTTCTGCTGTCGGAGACTCCGGTGTTCTCCTTTTGGATCACAATGACTCTGGGATCTCTGTCTCCGTACTCTTCACAAATATCGCCGGAAGCATCCGTACTGCCATCATTGACCAACAGCAGTTCATAATCCGTATATTCCTGGTTCAAAATGCTGTCGACACAGCGTCGTAAATATTGTTCCGCATTGTATATCGGAACAATGATGCTTACCATTGGCCGCATAAGTTCATCCTCTCCAAAAATTACTTCATAAACGATTTCTTCGCTTTTCAAGCTTACGAAATCGTGATCAGTTCATAGTCTCTGCTGCCGAGGCCGATCTTCTCCGCATGCTCCAGGCAGGTCTTGTACTCCGCATTGGGAGTGGTATTTTCAAAATGATCATGATGATCGCAAAATCCCTCTTTTGCCATGGCATCCGTCAGCTGGCTGTTCGGCAGCGGTGTCTGCTTCAGGCAGGCATCCACGCAGGCCTGATCCAGCGCCAGTGGATCAAAGGATGCAAACATACCGATATTAGGCAGAATAGGAGCATCGTTCTCGAAGTGGCAGTCACAGTTCGGAGAGATATCCACTACCAGAGAAATATGGAAATTCGGTCTGCCGTCCACGACAGCCTTCGCATATTCTGCCATGCGGCAGTTGAAATCCTTCGTCGCCGCAGCATCGCCGCTGTGGATCGCATCAAAATTGCAGGCGCCGATGCAGCGTCCGCAACCCAGACACTTCTCATGATCAATGTGCATCTTATGTGTGGTCTCATCATATACCAGTCCATCATTGGCACATTCCTTCATGCAGCGCTTACAGCCCCGGCACAGACTCTCGTCGATCTCCGGCTTGCCCTGCGCATGCTGCTCCATTTTGCCCGCTCTGGAGCCGCAGCCCATACCGATGTTTTTAATAGCACCGCCAAACCCCGCCGTCTCATGTCCTTTGAAATGATTCAGGGAAATAAACACATCCGCATCCATGATGGCACGACCGATCTTCGCATTCTTCACATATTCGCCGCCTTTTACCGGTACCTCGATGTCATCCGTTCCCTTGAGTCCATCGCCAATGATCACGGGACATCCCACCGTCAGAGGCGTGAAACCATTCTCCCAGGCACAATACATATGCTCGATGGCATTCTTACGGTTGCCGGGGTACAGGGTGTTGCAGTCGGTCAGAAAAGGCACACCGCCCAGCTCCTTTACCACATCCGCTACCGCTTTCGCATAATTCGGACGTAAGAAACCCAGGTTGCCCAGCTCTCCAAAGTGCAGCTTGATAGCAACAAATTTGTGATCCATATCAATATTCTGAATCCTCGCCGCCTTCATCAGACGCTTTAACTTACTGGGAAGCCCCTCTCCCAGACGGGTCCTGAAATCTGTAAAATATACCTTTGATTTTTCCATTGATTTATCCTCCGAGCAAAAAAGATACTACGATTATAACATATCTTTTCCGCTTTTTGAGAATTTTTTTGCATTCTCCACGAAGCGCTCCGCGAACTCCGGGCAGGATGGATAATAGAGGTGGGGAAAACCGTACCAGTGACTCTCTCCCACGTGGATACAGGGATAATTTCGTCCGGTGGAGGGTTTGGTAGCGATGCAGTCTGCGCCGTTGTCTTCACTGTCATAATAGTGGAATTCGTGGGCACGGATGCGGCTGCCACGAGGCATAAAATATCCGCTGTTCTCTTCCAGTTCAATGTATCCGAAGCGCACCAGGTGTCCGGTGTCGAAGCATTTACCGGGCAGGACTCCCGCCATGGGATAGGAATGTCCTTCCCGATCCGTCAGGGTCGTATGCAGGTATAGAAAACCGCCGCACTCTGCCACCGTGGGCAGGCCGTCTGTGACTGCCTTCCGGATCGCTGTGCGCATGGCATCATTCTCGCTTAACTGTCCGGCATACAGTTCCGGATATCCACCGCCCAGTAACAATCCGTGAATGTTTTCCGGTAAGTTTCTGTCATGCAGCGGGGAAAAATACACCGGTTCCGCGCCCGCCTGTTCCAGCAGACGCAGGTTCTCTTCGTAATAAAAGCAAAAGGCTTCATCCCGGGCTACGGCGATCCGTGGGTGTATTGCTTCGCTGGTTTCTACGGAATCTTCCACTACCGTCTCTTCCTCCAACGGCTCCGCTTCCTCTGCGATCTGCAACAGTTTTGAAATGTCTGCGGTCTCCCGTAATCTCTCTCCTGTCATACGGATCTGTCCCTGCAAGTCTTCCAGTTCTCCCGGCATGCACAAGCCTAAGTGTCTGCTGGCGATCTGCAGGTCCTTATTTTCCGGAAAATACCCCAGTACCGCAATGCCCAGTTCATCTTCTGCCAAGGGCTTCAGTATCTCATAATAGGCTGCGGACATCCGGTTGAAGATCACGCCACGGATCAGATGTGCCTTATCGTAAGCCAGGAATCCGGCAATCAGAGGGATCACCGATCTCCCCATGCCTTTTGCATCCACCACCAGCAGGATGGGGGTCTGCGTCACCTTTGCCAGATGATAGGAGGAGCCTTCCTCACGGATGCCGCCCAGCCCGTCATACAATCCCATAACACCTTCCATGACCACAAGCTCGTCTTCTCTGCGATCCTTCAAAAACAGCTTACGGGTGCCCTCTTCTCCGGTAAAAAAGGTATCCAGATTCCGAGAGGGCACCCCCAGCACCTGTCTGTGGAACATTGGATCAATATAATCCGGGCCGCATTTACAGGAAGAAATATCCTCACCGTTTTCTTTAAAAATCTGCAATAATCCACAAGTGATCGTAGTCTTGCCGCTGCCGCTCTTCGGTGCAGCGATCATGATGCGGCGTATCTTCTTTTTCTGTGCTCCGGTCATCTCTGTACTTCTCCATTCTTACCGTTTCCTGTCTCCCCTGCGTCCTGTTTTGTTTTCTTCGCGTTATCCATAGGATCCGTTCCTGTCTCCCGGAACGTAAACGAACAGATCCACACCGGATTTTCCGCCTGGGGCAGATGATAGCTTAAAAGCTTCTTCACCCGGCTTACCTGCATCTGCAGGATCTCCTCTTCCTCCATCGGAAAAGTATCCAACACTTCCTTAAGTTCTGCAATGGTCTCCATGCTGATGGCATTGATCACAATACGCATATGGGAATTCTTCCGATACAGGGTCTGTAAAATATCCAGCAATCTGCCGCCGCTGCCGCCGATAAAGGCATGGGTCGGCACTGGTAATTCTTCCAGTCCTTCCGGTGCCGGGGCTTCAATGATCTGTATATTATCCATGTGAAAATGCTCTCTGTTCTTCCGAAGCAGTTCCACCGCCTCCGGCTTTCTCTCAATGGCATAGACCTGCACCCCTCCGGGCACCCCGGCGATCTCTATGGCAACGGATCCGGTGCCGCTGCCGATGTCATAGACCACTGCGTTTTGTGTCAGGTTCAGCTTGCAGATGCTGACCTCGCGGACTTCTTCTTTTGTCATTGGCGTTCTGCGGATTTTTCCCTCGGTTTCCGAAGCATCCCGCAGAAAACAGGTATCGGCTCTTCCATGTGTCAGGCGTTCCGGTTGCCAGTGAGGATTGCGGATCAGGCAGGTATATAACCCTTCCTCCGTAATCTCCTCACACTGCCCCGGGGTCAGGATCCGGATGCTTTCCTCCGGATAGGACAGCTGATATCCTGCGATCACTTCACAGTCTGTCAGTCCCGCTTCTGCAAGCAAATGTCCGATCTTGCGGATGTCCTCACTTCCTGAGGTCAGTAAAAATACCTTCTCATGGCTCTCCACCGTTGTCGAAAGCCGGTTCAGCTTCTTGCCGTGCATGCTCAAAATGGCGGCATCTTCATAACTTTCTCCCACTCGGGCCGCCAGTGTGGCCACGGAAGAAATTCCCGGCAGGATCCGTACTCCTGCGTTCAACGCTCCTACGGCAACGGCTTCCTGCAATGCCACATACAGCTTCCTGCATCCGCTGTAGAATCCGGTATCCCCGGAAAAAAGGACCGTTACCCGAAGGGGATCTTTCTGTGCTGTAATCCCGTTTTTCTGTAATTGCTCCAGATACGGCAGAATCTGCTCCGCCATGTAGTAGGGTCTTTTTTCGATTTTAGCAGAATATCTTTCGATCATGCGCTCCGCACCCAGCAAAATATCCGCAGTCTCGATCGCATGCTGCACTTCTTGTGTCTGACCGTCTTTGCTGCCCATGCCGATTCCGGCGAGGCAGATCTCCATGCTGCCCTGCCCGGAGAGCTTACAGTCACAGAGCTGTTCCAGTTTTCCACAGATTTCCGCAAAAGAATACGTATCTACAGCCTTCTTGGCAGGCTGTATCACATACACCGGGATCCCCAGAATTTTCGCAGCTTCCAGTTTCTCCTGATACCCTCCGGTGCGTCCGCTGTTTTTCGTGACCATGTGATGGATATCGTATTGCTTCAGGATAGCGGCGTTCATCTCTGTAGAAAAAGGTCCCTGCAATGCCAGGATCTGTCTGCCTTTGATTCCCTGCTCCATGCACAGTTCCAGGCTCTCTCTGCCCGGAAGGATGCGCACATACAGGCGGTCATGGAGTCTTCCGGAGGCACAATACGTCGGCAGTTCCTTGCTCCCTGTGGTCAGCAGAATATTGCCCTCTGTATTCTCCAGCGCTTTGGCACAGTCAGCATTGCTTTCAAAATACCGGATACTTACGGCAGGATTCTCTGCTTCCGGAGTCTCCGAAATTTCCCGTTCCAGACGCAGGTAAATGGAAGACTGTGTTTTCACAGCGTCCCGTATGTTCTCTGTAACGACCTGGGCATAAGGGTGGGTGGCATCCACTACGATCTCATAACCCTCGTTACGCAGAAATTCTTCCATCTGCTGCCGGTCCATTCTGCCACGGCGAAGAGATACGAGTGGCTGCCCCTTTGTCCCTGCCGCCTCCGCATCCGTCTGTTCCCGCATCACGATCTCACCATATTCCGTTGCCACGCATACGGTATGCGCGATTCCGGCATCTGCCAGGATTTCCGACAGCCGCCGTCCTTCTGTGGTTCCCGCAAAAATTACTATTTTTTTCATCCTGCTCTCCTCCCAAAGAGAACTTAATGTATGTTATTCTCCGCATGATATCCGCGCTTTGTGATCAACTTGTCCCCCAGGATCTCCGTCTCCGAATTGCCGATAAATACCGTGGTGAACATATTGACTTCCCGGTCCCTTAATTCCCGCAGCGTACAGGTCACCTCCCGGGTGCCTTCTCTGCCGATGTTTTCCACATAGCCGCAGGGGCGCTCCCCTTCTATGGTTTCCAGTAAAATATCACAGGCTCTTTGCAGATAATCCTTTCGCCTGTGGCTGGAAGGGTTGTAAATTGCCATGGCAAAATCTCCCATTGCTGCCGCCCGCAGTCTCTTTTCGATCTTCTCCCAGGGAGTCAGCAGGTCGCTTAAGCTGATCACACAGAAATCATGGTTTAAGGGTGCTCCCAGTACCGCCGCCCCACTGTTTGCCGCTGTAATACCGGGGATCACGATCAGTTCCGTCTGGAGATGTTCTTCTCCAAGCTCATACATCAGCGATGCCAGGCCGTAGATACCGGCGTCGCCGCTGCAGATCAATGCCACCCGCTTCCCGGCTTCCGCCTCCCTAAAACACAATTTGCAGCGTTCTGTCTCCTGCCGCATAGGGGTGGTCAGCAGTTTTTTCCCTGCAAAACGTTCTCCCAATAATTTGACATATACGGTATAACCCACGATCACATCTGCCTGCTCCAGCGCAGCGATGGCTTCTCCTGTCATCATTTCTTCCCTGCCTGGACCTATTCCCACGATATAGATTCTGTTACTCATCCGTTTTGCCTCTTTCTATCCTTTTAAAGCCACATCCGAATCCGCTCTTTCCATGTTTTCTCTGCAACTGCCACGGTCATGCCATCCTGTGCCTGCTTGCCTAAGAGGATCCATCCGCCTGTCCCGGCTGCTTTCAGGGCGGCGCGCTCGCATACATTGTCCACGCCCACCTGTGTCTTTACGAACTCGGAACCGTGAAATTCTCCCGGCACTGCCTGTAATTCCTGTGCTGTATAAGTCCTAAATGGTATCCTGTATTTTTCACTGAATTCCAGCAGGCATCGTTCCTCTTTTTTCACGTCAATAGAAGCCAATGCTGCGATCTGCTCTATGACAATGCCCTGTTCTTCCAGTATTTTTTTCAAAAATAGATCCAGCTTTGCGCTGTCCGTATCCTTCTTGCAGCCCACGCCCAGAATATATTTTTTCGGCTGCAGCAGTAGTTCTGCTGACTCTTTTCGAAATGTTTCTTCCGTGTCGTCCGCAATCAGGACATCCACTTTTTCCACAGGAGGATACGCACACAGCCGGATCCCTGGCGGAATGGTCTCATCCACTGCCAGATGCCCTGTCTGTACGGACATGGTAATTTCCTCGCCTGCCAGTACTTTTGCCGACACTTTGGCAATCCCCTCCCGATTGCAGATCCGCAGATCATTCCTTTTGGCAAAGATATCCACCGCAAAACTGTCATGTAAGTCTGTGGCTGTGGTGATCACCGGTACGGCACCCAATGCTCCCGCCAGACGGACCGCCAGTTCGTTGGCTCCACCCACATGTCCGGACAACAAGGGAATCACATACTTCCCCATCTCGTCTGCCACCAGTACCGGACTGTCGTGCAGTTTATCCATGATCCAGGGGGCAATGGCACGGACCGCGATCCCACAGGCACCGATGAATATAAGTGCATGGCGGGCCGCCATCTGCTCTCCCGCCCACGCTGACAGGCTGTTCCTGACGCAGATCGTGTCTGCATCGCTGTCATCCACAGCCGGTACCGTCTTTTTTTCCAGTCGGGAGCATTTGGTATAGAGCGTGACCGCAGTTTCCCCATCCATGCTCTCCCGGATCCGCTCCGCCAGCTGTTGTCCTGTTTCCGTAAAGCTGATCACACTAATCTTCACGCCACCCCTCCTGCGTTTCCTCTGCCCGTATGGCACAGCATTTTGCCTGACGGAATTCTGTGGTAAAATCCGCCGCATACAGCCTCGACTTCTGATAATTTCCATGGGTGATAACATCCCCCACCAGTACCAGTGCTGTCTTTTTGATGCCATGTTCTTCCGCTACCTGTGCCAGTGTCTCCACCGTACAGATATAAGCCTCTTCCTCCGGCCAGGTTGCCTTGTAGACAAGGGCTGCGGGGGTGTCCTTCGCATAACCGCCTGAGATCAGTCTGTGGCTCAGTTCCCGCAGCATTCCCGTGCTTAAATAGATCGCCATGGAAGCATGATGGGCTGCCAGACTTTCGATGCTCTCCTTCTGCGGCACTCCGGTCCGCCCTTCCATACGGGTGATGATCAGGGTCTGGGAAACACCGGGCAGGGTATATTCCAGATTTAACGATGCCGCCGCACCAAAGCAGGCACTGACTCCCGGACAGCTCTCATAAGGGATTCCCAGCTCGTCCAGTGCATCCATCTGCTCCCGCACCGCACCATAGATGCTGGGTTCTCCGGTGTGCAGACGCACCAGCATTTTCCCCTGCGCCTGTGCCTCCTGCATGAGCTTAAGCACTTCTTCTAAGGTCAGGTGCGCACTGTTATGGATCTCACAGTCTGCTCTGGCATATTCTAACAGCTCCGGGTTCACCAGCGATCCCGCATAGATGATGACATCCGCCTGTTGCAGCATGTGCATGCCCCGCACCGTGATCAGATCTGCTGCTCCGCTTCCTGCGCCAACAAAGTAAACCATTCCTCCGCCTCCTTACTTTTCGCCAATGCACCGAAATCATTGGCATACATGATACATTCGATCGCAAGCTTTCCCTGCGCCCGCTTCTCAAGATAAAATAAAATACGCTCCATGGCATAATCCATGACTTCCTGTCTCCTGCCGCACTCATCCAGGATCCGCACGGCTTCCTCTGTGGTGACACAGGACAGGAGCTTTGCAGCATCCACTGCCGCCACACCACATTTTACGGCAAAAGCGGTCAACAGCTCCATCCGGCAGTCACCCTCTCTGGAATGGGTATTCATAATACCGCCCGCCACTTTAATGAGTTTTCCGATATGTCCTGCAAGAAGCAGACGTTTGAAGCCCTCTTCCACCGCCATATCGATCGTCAGACCGATAAAGTTACTGCATTTTACACTTTTATCCAGATCATAGTGATAGGTATTTTTCAAAAAATCCAGTCCATAATTGCCCGGAGAGATCACCACGTCTTCTCTTCCCAATGCCCGCTGCTGCCTAAGTTCCACGCGGATCGTATCTAAAATGGCCTGGGTACTCATGGGTTCCACGACACCGCTGGTACCAAGGATCGAAATGCCGCCCACGATGCCAAGTCTCGGATTAAATGTCCGCTCTGCCAGATGTTCGCCCTCCGGCACAGAGATCTCCACTGCCAGGCTTCCACAATAATCCAGTACCTGACACACCTGTAATACTTCCCGTTCGATCATCTCTCTGGGGACGTGATTAATAGCGGCATTTCCCACGGGCTGATCCAGTCCCGGTTTCGTCACACGACCAACGCCGAAGCCGCCGTCTATTACGATCTGTGCCTGCTCAGGCGCCCGCCCGGTTCCTGCCTTAGCGCCTAGGTCTTTTCCGGCTTCTCCTGCTTCCCTGCCTTCTTCCTTCGGAAACGAGACCTTCGCGCAGATCAGTGCCCCGGTGGTAATGTCGGGATCATCCCCGCCGTCCTTTTCCACGGCGCAGCTGACCTCCCGCTCCTTACGACAGATCCTAAGGATCTGTGCCGTATAGGGGATGCCTTTGGGTGTCTCTATGGTGATCTTAGTTTTCTCCCTGCCGGTCAACAGCATATAAGCAGCCGCCTTCGCCGCTGCTGCCGCACAGCTTCCTGTGGTAAATCCATACCGCATGCCTCTACCTTTCCTTCCTCAGCTCATACAACAATGCATTACAGATGGCGGCTGCCACATTGCTGCCGCCCTTTCTTCCGCGGTTGATAATATAGGGCACCTCCGTCTGAAGGATCAGTTCCTTGGCGGCTTCCACATTCACGAAGCCCACGGGAACCCCGATGACGAATGCCGGACGCCAGTTGCTCTCCTGCATCATCTCGTAAATCTGTATCAGTGCCGTAGGTGCATTTCCCACAGCGAAGATCACCGGCTTTTCCCGTTTTGCTGCCAGTTCCATGCTGATCGCTGCCCGGGTGGTCCTGCGTTCCTTCGCCATTGCTGCCACCTCTGCGTCTGCCATGTAGCAATGGGCTTCGCCTCCAAAAGAAGCCAGCACCTTTTTGTTGATCCCTGCCAGTGCCATATTCGTATCCGTCACAATGTCCGCACCGTTTTTTATCAGGTTTTTGGCGATCTCCACTGCATTTTCCGAATAGGTCATCGTCTCCGCATAATCGAAATCCGCACTGGTATGGATCACCCGTCTGGTGATCATATCCTGCTCCGCAGGCAACGTGATTCCCCTCTCTGCCAGTTCCGCCGCAATGATCTCAAAGCTTCGCATCTCGATCTCTTCCGGCAATACATATTCGATGTTCTTGTGCTCCCACTTTCCCATAGGTTTATTCTCCCGTAATCTATTTCACAATCTTTTTTCACCTGGCCACCATCCTGCAGTGTTTTACGACAGGCACTGTTCAAGCTCGTCTAAGAGCATTCCATTCTCTTCCTGCTTCTTCACCGCGATCCGGTAATAGCCCTCTCCCAGTCCCCGGAAATTCTCACAGTTGCGGATCAGGATGCCTTTTGCAAGCAATCTGTCATAGATGGGCTGTGTGGTGTAGAGCAGCAGAAAATCCGCTTCTCCGGACACTACCCGGATGCCCAGTGCCTCCAGCCCTTCCCTAAGATACGCACGCTTTGTTTTCACATATTCCACGGTATCCTGCAGATATTGCTCCGCCTGCTCCGCACAGACGATGCCTGCTCTCTGGGCGAACACCGACAGATTCCATTCCGGCAGCTGTCTGCGGATTATCTCCCGAAGCCCCTCATTACTGCACACCAGATATCCCAGACGCACCCCCGGCATGGCAAAGCTTTTCGTAAACGCCCGTACCAGCAACAGATTCTCATACTGGTCTATCTTTCCGAGCAGGGACCTGGGCTGCTCTGTATCAGTCTCACAGAACTCTATAAAACATTCATCCAGTACTACGATGATTCCCTGCTGTCTGCAGTGCTCCAAAAGTTCCAGCAGATATTCCCTGCCCAGCAGCTGCCCTGTGGGATTGTTAGGATTTGCAAGAAACAGCAAATCTGTGTCTGCCGTCAGCGCCTGTAACAATTCCTTCCCCGGGCAAAATGCGGTCTCCTCCGACAGATATGCATATTTTATATGGCTGTCTGCCGCCTTTGCCGCATACTCATATCCGTAAAAGGACGGCACCGGGATCACAATATTTTTCGGCTTAAGTGCATGTACGATCGCCAGAAAAAGTTCTGATGCCCCGTTGCCAAACAGCAGATACTCCTTTGGAATTTCCCTGCCGCTTTGCACCGACAGCATATGACTTACTGTCTCTGTCAGTTCGCCTGCTGCGGCATCGGGATATTCCCCCACATGATCGATAGCCGCTAAAAGTGAAAGTCTTGCCTTCGCCGGCATTCCCAAGGGATTGCCGTTTACCGAAAAATCCAGCCGTACCGGTCTGCTGTATATGTCACCACCATGTATGTTCTGCTGCATCTGTTGTTTCCTCATTTCTTTTCTTGAACCTGTTTTCTTTTTAGAGCTTTCCTTCACAGATTACCAGCCGCCGTGTTATAACCATCCACAGCCCGCTGCCACCCAGGTCAGGATTCCCAGGCACAACAGCTCACAGATCCATGCCGTCCGGTTCATCAGACGATTGGCTCTCCGGATATCCTCATATTCCACCTGCCGTTTTGGATCCCCAATATAGGGTTTCTTCACGACTTTGCCAAAATAACTGGCATCTCCTGCCAGCTGTATTCCCAGTGCGCCGGCACATACGGATTCCGTCTGGGCGGAATTGGGACTGGCGTGCTTTCTGCTGTCTCTGCGCCAGATACGCCATGCCTGCCTGCCGTTATAGCTTTTTCCGCTGAGAAATGCCGCCCCGATCATCAAAAGTGCGCTGATCCTCGCCGGGAAAAAATTCACCACATCATCCAGCTTCGCCGCCGCCCTTCCAAAGTGCAGATATCTGTCATTTTTATAGCCGACCATAGAGTCCATGGTATTGACTGCCTTATATAAGAATCCAAGCACCGGCCCTCCCAGTGCCGTATACAGCATCGGCGCGATCACACCGTCGGAAGTGTTCTCCGCCACAGTCTCGATGGCAGCCTTCGCCACTCCTTCTTCCGTAAGATTCTGGGTATCTCTTCCCACGATCATGGATACCGCCTCTCTGGCAGCCTCCGGATTCCCCGCCTTTAAATGTTTCCATACTTTTCCGCTCTCCACCTGCAGACACCTTGCCGCCAGGATCTGATAGATCATGACCGCCTCCACCACCATGCCGATCCTCGGATAAAGTGCATATGCTCCCACCAGGATCAATGCCGTAAACATTCCCGTAAGCAGCAAAACAATTGCCACCAAAAGCTTCCCCTGTCTGCGCTCCGCTGCCTCTCTCTCCGGGGAATCTTCCTGTGGGTTGCCACTGCGCAGTGCTTTTTCTGTCTTCGCGATCAACCAGCCGATTCCCCGGATGGGATGTGGCAGAAAATAGGGATCGCCAAAGATCTGATCCAGTAAAAATCCCGCTCCAAATGCCAGGATATGATATTTCATCCGTTCGTTTCTCCTTTTGTAAGTTCCGATACTGCAGCTTCCGATACTGTAGTTTCCGACAGCGGGCGAAATTCCTTCCACTGCGGGGCTCCTCCGCCTGCCTTAAATGCCAGTCTGCCACTGTAACCCTGTCCGCATTTTACCTGATAGTCAAAATATTCTCCACCGAGGAAATGACCAAGCAGCGCCATGATCGTTCCGCCGTGAACCACCGCGGATACATTTTGTATCTTGCGATCCCTCTGCCCCGATGCAGCACTTCTCTCCCAGATCCTTTTCATGTGATATACCATTTTTTCGTATCCGGCAACACTTCGGCGGATAAACTCTTCCCTGCTCTCTCCTTCCGGAAACGGCAGGGTACCTCCGCTGTCGATCCATCTCTGATATGCCGGATCTCCGGAAAGTTCCTGATAATTATGTCCCTCAAACGCACCGAAATCCATCTCTGTCCATTCCGGGATACAGATAGGAGTCTGCCCCGGATACAGGATCTGTGCGGTCTCAAGACACCGCTTCATGGGACCGGAAAACAGAACGTCGGCAATTGGGTAAATCCTGTCTGTCACGGATTTTTCCAGTGTCCTGATACCGTCCGGACTTAAAGCTTCGTCCGTTTTCCCAAGATACCGACCCTCTTTATTAGAAAGCGTCGCTCCGTGCCGGATGAGGGTAAGATGAATCTCTATTTGATCTTCTGTCCGATTCCGCATACGACTCTCACCACCTCATCTGCCTGCGCTGCCAGCTGTTCCAGTATTCTTCCGGTGCGCTCTCTGTAAATTCTCTCCTCCGCTTCCATGGGGACGATGCCGTTGCCGATCTCATCACAGATCAGAATGCAGTCCGGATGTTCCTTGCAGAAATGCTCTATCATTGCCTCCGGAGCGGTTCCCTGTCGCAGCTGCTCCCGGATAGAGTGGTGCAGATGATTGACGATCACCTGCAAAGCGCCTGTCTCTGCGGGCAGTTCCAGTGTTCCATCCAAAACAGCCACTTTCCGTCCATCCTCACAGCGTGCATACCTCTGCTTCACATAATGCAGTTTTCCCTGGGCAAATCCGCCAATGATCAATATCATTACATCAGCCTTTCCGCGATTGCTACCGCGACCACCACGCATCCTTCACAAAGCGTCACAAAGTATCCCGCTGTGTCTCCGGTGATGCCGCCAAACTCTTTTTTGCTGCGATAGTAATAATACGCAAAGCTAAGCAGGGCTGCTGCCACGGCGAGCCCTCCCGCCACGACAGATATCCACAGCATAAATAAAATGCAAAGGATTCCCTGTCCGTACAAAGTACTTTTTACCACCCTTTTGTGGGCTTTATCCGCAAACAGATACAGTGTCCCCTCCTGCTTTGCCGAAGGGAAACTCACCACTGCGATACCGCTTAATACTCTGGACAGGAAGCATCCGGCGCCCGTCACAGTAAGCATGCGCAGTGTCGTGATCTCCGAGAATCCTCCCAGAAAAATCAGTCCATACAGTGCAAGCATGATCACCGCAAATGCCCCGATATGAGAGTCCTTCAAGATCTCCAGCTTCCGGTCTCTTGGCTGGTAGGAATGCAGGGCATCACAGGTATCTAAAAAACCGTCCACATGAAAGCCCCCGGTGACCAAAAGCGGTATTGCCGTCCCCACCACAGCATAGCACAGGGTTCCCACCGCGAACCGGTCACAGAACCATTTCCACAGATACCACAAAGCACCGATCACCGCACCCACCCATGGAAAAAAGCAGAGGGCGTACCGCATGTCCTCGTCCTTCCACTGAAACTGTGGCATGGGGATCTTGGAATACATGGAAAACGCTATGAAAAACGATTTGATAATTCGCATGTCTGTTTCCTTTCTATCCCCGGCTGTCCTGCCGGTTCTGTGCTTTTGCTCCTGGTGAGCCGGGTTTGATCCGCTGTGGGATCCCCGCTACGACTTCCACGACCTCGTCCGCCTCCGCGGCAAGTCGTTCGTTGATCCGCCCCAGTGCCTCGATGTATTCCATCGTAGAATCATCGTAGATCATTCCATCCTCAAATACATTATTGGTTACAATGACTAACGGATCCGCCTGTTTTCTTAATCCTTCCATACCTTGCAGAATCTTTGTGATCACCGTCTGACGATCCACAGGCTTTTCCCCGGAAAACATTTCGTTAGCGGTGAGATTTGACATACATTCCAACAATACCGCTCCTGCCGGTTCCATTTGCAAGACCGCCTGCTCCAACTCCGTAGGCTGTTCGATGGTAGTGAAGCCTTTCCCCTGTCGCAGCCTGTGATGCCTGTCCACCTTTGCCTGCATCTCCGCATCCCGGATCTGCATGGTGGCGATATAATATTTTTTCTTATCACCGGCAGCCCGTAGCAGATAATCTTCCGCATAAGCGGATTTTCCGCTGCCACTGCCGCCCAGGATCAGTGTCATCATGTTGCTTCTCCATTCGTCTGGATGTTCAGCCGCGCCATGCCCTCAAAAAATCATGCAGGCATGATTTTTGCGCCCGGATATGTTCATGGCTGAACTGTTAACGTCTATATTGTTCTACTTTGATTTCTGAGAAGGTAGCGCTCTGTCCATAAATGCACATTGCCATATCCAGCAGTGTGAACATCATAACGGCTCCGGTTCCTTCTCCCAGTGCCATTCCCGCATGGATCACCGGAGACAGCTGCAAAGCATTTGCCAGCTTCACTGCCGCCGGTTCTTTCCCGAGATGGGAAGGGATCAGATATTCCCGCACACCGGGGAACAGCCGCTCCGCCACCAGGGCCGCTGCCATGCTAATCACGCCATCCAGCACGATGGGCACATGCCACAAAGCTCCGCCGATGCACATACCGGTCAGTCCGGCAATATCCAGTCCTCCGACTGTCTGCAATACCGTGAAGGCATCCGCATGCCACAGATCATAGGTTTCCAAGGCGGTGCGCACCACCTGTTGCTTCCGAGCCAGTCCCTGATCTGTCAGTCCCGCGCCTCTGCCAGTGACTTCCTCTGCCTCACACTGTAATAGGGCGGCTGTCACTGCACTGCTGGTGGTGGTGTTGCCAATTCCCATTTCCCCGGTGGCAAGGATACCGTATCCTTTTTCCTTACACTCCCGTACCAGTCTGGTTCCTGTGGCAATGGCACGGACGGTCTCTTCTTCCGTCATAGCCGGTTCTTTTAAGAAATTTCTTGTTCCGGAGCACACTTTGCAGTTCCATACTCCGGGGATGGATTCCTCACTATTTATCCCGATGTCCACGGGAATGGTCTCGGCACCGATGCTCTGTGCCATCCTGCAGACTGAGGAACCCTTCCTGGCCATGGACTTTGCCACCGCCAGCGTAACCTCCTGTCCGGACTGGGTCACCCCCTCCTCTACAATGCCGTTATCGGCGCAGAAGAGCAGCACACCCTTTTTACGAATATCGATCACTTCCGTACCTAAGATGGCTCCGATCTGTGCCGTGATGGTTTCAAAGCTGCCCATGCCGTCCAGCGGCTTTGCCAGAGTGTCCCAATGCTTTTTCACAAGCTTTCTCACTGCTTCGTCCGGCGGCGTGATCCGGATCTGCGCCAATTCCCGTCCGGTATAGTTATGAAATACGGGCTTCTCTGAGCATTCCATAGATTTCCTCCATACGCAGATATTCCCGCAGGGTATCTGCCAGCTTATCGTATTGTCTTTCCTTAATAGTGCGGTAATCCTCCCAGACGCCGTCCTCCAGAGAGATGCCTTTTTCCCGGGCCAGGGTCTGTATCATACGCCCGGCGATCTCCCCCTTGTCGAACAGACCGTGAATATAGGAACCATAGATTCTGCCGGTGGAATCAGCGATAACCGCTTGTGTGATTTCCGTGTTTCTCGTCGCATCGTCTGCACAGAAAGCGCTCCGATTGCTTTCTGCACTGTTTGCCGGTCCGGCTGCCTTGTCCATTGTACCCTTCGCACCGCTGCCGTCCCTGTTGCAATACACTGTCTGTCCCATATGGATCTCATACCCCGTGAACTCGCATCCCGTAAGTCCGGAGAAAATACCCTCCACTGCATCCAGAGTTCCATCTGTCTGGCAGCGATGTTTCTCCTTCTGCAGCACTGTCCGTACCGGAAGCAGTTCCATGCCGCGGATCTGTCCGCCTTCCTCTACACTGTCCGGATCCGCGATCTCACAGCCTAACATCTGATAGCCTCCGCAGATCCCGAAAATGGGAACTTTTCCCGCAGCCCGTTTTACCGCTGCCTCCAGTCCGTTCTGCCGCATCCATTTCAGATCTCCCATGGTATTTTTACTGCCGGGGAGAAATATCAGATCCGGCGTTCCCAGCTCTCTTACATTCGTCACATACCGGACACTGACCTCCGGCATCTGCTCAAACACATCAAAATCCGTAAAATTTGAAATTCTGGGATAGTGGATCACAGCCAGATCGATCTTCCCCACATGTTTTGCATCGAAACGGTCCGTCAGACTGTCCTCATCTTCCAGCGTAAGTTCCATATAAGGTACCGTTCCCAGCACCGGCACCTGCCCCCGTTCTGTTAACATCTGAATGCCGGGGTCTAAAATCGTGCTGTCTCCACGGAATTTGTTGATGATCAATCCCTTTACCCGTTCCCGTTCCTCTTCGGTCAGCAGCATCAGGGTTCCCAAAAGCTGTGCGAACACGCCGCCTCTGTCAATGTCTCCCACTAAAAGTACCGGTGCATCCACCATTGCCGCCATTCCCATATTTACGATGTCATTCTGTTTCAGATTGATCTCCGCCGGACTTCCGGCGCCCTCAATGACAATGATATCCGCATAAGTCTCCAGCTTGCGGAAGGCTGCCTTGATATCCGGGATCAGTTCTGTCTTATGGGCAAAATAGTCTCTGGCGGACAGATTTCCCCGTACCTCCCCGTTCACGATGACCTGGGAGCCGGTATGACTGGTAGGCTTTAATAAAATAGGATTCATGCACACCAGCGGTTCGATCCCTGCCGCTTCCGCCTGCATCACCTGTGCCCTGCCCATTTCCAGTCCTTCTTTCGTGATATAGGAATTGAGTGCCATATTCTGTGATTTAAAAGGGGCGACCCGATAACCGTCCTGCCGGAAGATCCGGCATAGGCCCGCCACCAGGAGACTTTTCCCGGCACCGGACATGGTGCCCTGTATCATAATAACTTTTGCCATCGTTTTCTCCATCCCACAGATGCCACCGACATCCCGGGAATTTCGTTTCTCTGTTTTCTAACACCCACGCTGTTGCTCCGGGCTTTCTGACTTTTCTATCCGCTTCCCCAGCTGTTCTGCATACTCTAAAAGCTCTCTCTGATAAGTCTCCAGACTACCGAAATTCTCCCGACAGCAGATAACGCGGTTACACTTTTCCAACTGTTTCTTCGCTGCCTGTATTTTTTCCTGTGCCACCGGCTCAAAAGGATGCTCTGCGATCACCTCCGCCGCCAGAGCCTTCGCCACGGGATAATCCAGGTCATTTTCATACAGGATCCCGGTGACAAAGGGGATTCCCGCTCTCTGCAGACGCCGGTAAATTTTCCGTCCGCTTCCGGCTCCGGCGATCACGAAGACCTGCGGTGTTCCTTCCGGCGCCGCCAGCTCCATATCACTGCTGCCCTCATCATAGCTTCCCATCCGGATGCCATAGAGTTCGGTGATATAGCCGGCTGTCATGACTTCCTCCGGCGTTCCGATCCGGTCCACCGCCCTGCCGTTCACACACAGGATTCTATCGGAGATCTTCTCCGCCAGTTCCAACTCATGCAAGGACAGGATCACCGTAAGTTCTCTCTCCCTGCAAAGTTTTTGCAGGATCGATAAAAATTCCAGTTTATGCCGCACATCCAGGTAGGAAGTCGGCTCGTCCAGGATCAATATCTCCGGCTCCTGACAGATGGCTCTGGCTAACATCACCCGCTGTCTCTGTCCGTCACTGATCCGGTCAAACAAAGAATCCCCAATCTCTGCCACCTGCACCAGTTCCATGGCGTTTTGCACCGCTGCATGATCTTCTGCCCGCAGCACGCCGAAACGCCCTGTGTAGGGGTATCTTCCGGTGGCCACCACATCCTCGCAGGTCATCAATTCCCCCCGCAGACGTTTTGTCATTACCACGGCCATTTTTTTTGACAGTTCTGCCCCGGTGAGCGACTTCATATCTTCTCCGTCCAGCCGCACCGTTCCCGCGATCAGGGACAGCTGTCTCGCAATACTTTTTAAGATCGTGGATTTTCCGGCACCGTTAGGTCCCAGTAACGTCAGGATCTCTCCTTTTCTGAGTGCGATCTCCACTTCTTCGATCAGAGGCTTTCCGTCATAGCCCACGCTTATTTTTTCCGTTGTAATATAATAAGGCTTCTGCGTCTTCATAGGTAAGTTATCCACGCTCCCGTCTGCTTTTGGATACCATGATCCACAATACCACCGGTGCTCCGAAGATTGCCGTCACTGTGCTGATACCAAGCTCTGTGGGTGCCATCCAGGTTCTTGCCAACAGATCACAGAACAGGCAGAACACACTGCCTCCTAAGAAACATGCCGGTATCATGAGTAACGGTTTTGTGGTGCCGAATAATTTCCGGATCAGCTGCGGCACGGCGATCCCCACAAAAGAGATGGGTCCGGCAAATGCCACGATGCATGCCGAAAGTACGCTGGACAACACCACCAGCAGGATCCGCAATGTCCGGATGTTCACTCCCAGATTCTGTGCATACGTCTCACCCAGCTGGTAGGCTTCCAGCGGCTTTGCTAACAGGATCACCATAAGGAAAGTCACTGCCACCACGATACTCATCACTTTCACATTGTCCCAGGTCATTCCGGAAAAGCTTCCTCTCGACCAGTTGTGGAGATTCACGATATCCGCATCCTCCGCAAAAGTCACCACCAGTTCCGTAATGGCAGAACAGATGTAACCGATCATCACGCCGCTGACCACCAGCATGGACATGCTGTCTACCTTTCTTGCCATGAGAAGTACGAATCCCATGGACAACATAGCTCCTAAAAATGCCGCCAGGATCAACAGTCCGGAGCTGACCCGGATCGTATTCCCCAGCAAAAATACCATCACCAGTGCCACTACCATTTTCGCTCCGGAAGAAATTCCTAAGACGAAGGGTCCGGCTATGGGGTTGTGGAAAAAGGTCTGAAGCAGATACCCGGCAAGTGCCAGCGCTCCGCCCAGGATCCCCGCCGCCAGTGTCCTGGGAAGACGGATCTCCCACAGAATCCTCGCATTCATGCCTTCTTTGGTTCTTCCCGTAGTCAGTATTTCTGTCAACGGGATCTTCACCGTTCCGATCCCTATATTGCAAAGCAGCAGCACGAGAATGCCTGCCGTCAATAGAACAAACGCTATGAGATATCTGATTTTTCTGCGCTGCTGCATGTTTTTCTCCTTCTTTTCCTATTCGTATTCCAATCGTATTCTAATCTCATTCCAACGCTCTTATGCTTACGCTGTGTTTCTAGGTCTTCCATCTTACTGTAAGAGAAACAGATAACGCAGCTTAGCGGTATCATCGTCCGTCAACACCGTATGCATATCCTGCAATAAATACCCGATTGCCATGGACTGCTGGTACATATCGTTGGTGGTGCAATAGACCTGCCCCTCCTGTACCGCCTTGAAGTCTTTTAGAATATTGCATTTGCCGATCAGCTCGTCCAGCGTGGTCACACCACCGTCGATCGAGCTGTTGTAGATCAGTATGTCTGCGTCCTTCGCCCCGGCGTAAAAATCTTCGACCTGCATGTTCAGCGTAGAGCGTCCGCTTCCGCTGTCCTCGAGATCCTCAAAAATGTATCTTCCCCCTGCCAGTTCGATCAGCTTTGGAATATAATCCGTGCTCTGCCGTACCTGGATCAGTCCGTTGGAAGTGACATAGAAAAATGCTATGGTCTTCCCTGTTTTTTCCCCGCTTTCTACCTCTTCCAGAATCTCTGTCTGCTCCGCAAAGGCTTCTTCTGCCTCCGCTTCCTTTCCGGTCAGGGCTCCGAAAAATTTGACCCATTCCACTTTTCCCAAAGGATGCTGTTCATAGCTGGAATATTCGATCATCACCGGAATATCAAAGCTTTGAAGCATTTCCACCACCTCCGGCGAGTGCGTGATCATCCGGTTCTCGATCGCCAGATCACAGCCTTCAGACACCAGTAATTCATAATCCGGTTTACTGTATTTTCCGGCATAGATCATGTCCCCTGCCGCCATGGCATCCTTTGCTGTCTGAATGTACCAGTTCTCCTGCTTCTGTCCGGAGAACCGGATCTGATCCACAGCGTCCACGGATGCGAACATATCCATCACCCCAGATGCCACCAGATATATATTTTGAAGTGGTTCCTGCAAGATACTGACATCCTCATCCAGTCCCCTTGGCACCGGCTGTCCCTCCGGCACTATCAGATACCGTTTACTGTCGGGAAGCGTTGTCAGCATCTTATACCCATCTTCGTAATAGTCCACCGCAAAATTTTCCGCATATTGCAGCTCCATGCTGCCTGTTTTTACTAATTCTGTCCGTTCTTCCTGCGTGGTCTCTGCTGCCTGGGTAATCTCCGATGTTGCTTCCGCCGATGTATCCATAGAAGCAGAAGAAGGACTGCCGCAGCCGCTAAGCCCCAGCAGTCCCATAAGAAGCAGAACATAGATCCATTTTCTTCTATTTCTTCCTGACCTCAAAGTTTTCATGCCTTTCATTGCCTGCAATGTTTGAGCCGCAGGCACCAATGTGTATTACTTACCGCTCTCTGCACTCTCAAGTGTCTCAGAGTGGAAAGTTACGGTGTATTCCACCTCATGAGGTGTACTCATTGCCACGGTATCACCGATCATGGTAAGGGGTACATCCAGTGCTTCCACCGGCACTTCAAATACGGAATTGCCTTCCGTATTTACCGGCAGATATTTTTCACCGTTTACCAGCATATAATCATAGTTCGGGCTGCTCCATTCCAGAATCGCCGTTGCCGCTCCGTCAGCTACCGTGATCTGTGTGGGGGACTGGATGCTGGCTCTGCCGCTTCCGCCCTCCATGGTCAATTCGATGGTGTAGCTGCCGTCTTCTACAGTGCTCAGATCAAAAGTGTCTGCGGCACCCTCTGCCACCGGATCAGATACCTTTACTTTATGATCGTACCATTTTCCCTTGGTACCGATCAGTGCCAGATCGAATTCCTCTCCGATCACGGGTACAGGAACATCGAAGCCGTAGACTTCTTCCGTCATGCCGTCACTGTAAGTCACGGTATCCGTGGTGGGCTCAAGCAGTACTGCACCATCTTTGGCTGCATCTTCCGCCAGACCCGGATAGAGATTCAGGATCTTCTTGGAGCCTAAGGAAATGTGAATGGTCATAACGCCATCCTTTACCGTCAGTGTTCCCTTGCCGTCACAGGCCTCACTGACATGGAACATGGAACTGTCCGTGGAAAATTCAGCGGTGTAGACACCATCAGGAAGCTGTGCCTTGTCCTGCGCAGTCTCTGTGCTGACAGTTTCCGCCGTTTCCGTGCTCTCTGTCGGTGTTACGGTACTTTCCTGTGCGGCAAATGTGCTTTCTGCAGATGTTGCATCCGCTGCCTGACCTGCTCCACAGCCGCCAAGCAGCAGACAGGCACTCAGTCCGCCCACGATTATGATTTTATTCATTAATGTCTTTGCTTTCATTACTGATTTTAATCCTTATTTTATTTGTAATCTTGATTCTTATTTATTTCTCAGCCATTGCTGCTGCGGTATGTGCCACATACAGATCCTGGATAGCCTTGATCCCGCCAAGACCTGCGATCTGGGTATCCACGCTGTCGAACTTACCGGAAGCATTGAACTGGCTTAACCAGGAATCCTCATCCTCGCCTGCCATATCGTTGTTGGCATGGTCACCTGCTACTACCATCAGGGGACGAAGAACCACTTTGGTGTAACCTGCTTCCGCAACAGCCTTGATGACTTCTTCGCAGGCGGTCTCTTCCGGCTCACCTTCTACAGTTCCGATGAATACGTTAGCATAACCGAGGTCGTTCATCTGGGTCTGCATCTGGCTGTAAGACACCTTTGCGGTGTGGGAAGTTCCGTGACCCATGAATACGAATGCCACGCCATCTTCCTTTGCAGCATCCAGGCTGTCATACCCAGCGGTCTTCACTGCTTCTGCAGTCAGATCTTCCGCTACTGCTTTCTTATCTGCATTGACAACGGTTGCATCGTCTCCCACTTCACCTAACAGGGGCTCAGCGACTTTTACAGATGCAAACTGATCCTTATACGCTTCTACAGCTTCCATCAGCTCGTCATACTCTGCGCCATGCATCAGATGCGTGGGCTGTACTACCAGGTTCTTAACACCGTTTGCCACAGCGCGGTCCAGTGCCTGATCCATGTTGTCGATATGCTCATCATCTCTTGCCTGTATATGGTTGATGATAATCTGTGCGGTAAATGCTCTTCTTACAGACCAGCCGGGATTGGCTGCTGCGATCGCATCCTCGATACCCTTGATATCAGCCACACGGCTGTCGTTAAAGGAAGTGCCGAAGCTTACTACCAGAATCTCGTTCTCACCGATCTCATCCTGATTACGGGGATCATCCTTGGAAGCATCTCCGGTATCTCTGCCGAAATAATCGGGATCTGCATTTTCTCCCTCTACCAGTTCCTTCTGTGCGTCGGTCAGTGCATCCCATGCTGCCTTGGCATCTACACACTGCTTATCGGTATTCTCAGTTCTCTCCTGCACATAGATGGCATCGATCATTGCTGCTACTTCATCGGCTGCTGCCTGATCTGCATCTTCGGTGCTTTCGGTAGCTGCTGTTTCCGCTGCCTGGGTGGTCTGAGCCTCAGTGCTTACCTGTACAGTGCTCTCTACGGTCTCCTGGGTATTGCCGCATCCGGTGATGCATACAGCGCCCAGTACGGTTGCCAGTACTACTGCTACGATTCTTCTTTTCATGTTTCCTCCTCTGACAGGTTTTCTGTCTCTTTTGATTTTGGGGCTTGCCCCGGTATTCTTAAATATGTAAGTCAGAAACATGTTTTTCGCAACAAAAACAAAAACCCTTTCCTGTATCAGGTAAAGGGTTTGTACACATAAGAAACGAATGCAAAAAGCTTCTGTCGCTTCTGCATTCCACACGTACAACCAGTTACTCGTGGCTTTGAAACAAATGTTTCTGTACAGCATTCAGGCAGGTCTCCCGGCTTGAAGATCATTGCATCCGCCATCTTCCCGGTCTCCCAGTGATCTATCGGCTTCAGCTCCCTAATTACGGTGACGAGTTCGTGCAGGACTTACACCTGCTTCCCTTTTCACCGGAGCCAGCTACTTACGTGGCTGCTCCGGCACCTGAATACTCCATATTCAATTGTGGCTACTATATCACAGATTTTCTGAAATTGCAATGTCAATCAGTCATCTGTTCCACCGGCTGTCGGGATCAGTATACCTGAAAATTAGAGATTGGCGTCATTCCGGGCATAATTCAGGATCATTTCTTTTAAAATCAGCAGATCACCTGTATAATCCTTGTTGTCCGTTGCTCCCCAGATAAAACCACCTGCGTAATGGGTACACGCTGCCATCATGGTATGCACCGTCACACGCATGAACTGTTCCTCCGGAATATCCGTGCGGAAGGTCTTGTCCTCTTTTGCCTTCGCATACATCATATGAAGTCTTGTGTTGACGGAATTCAGGGATGCGTGGAAATTCGCCAGTTCCTCCTGCCGCACCGTCTGGTGTGTTATATAATTGTTGAAGTTGTCATTATACTGCAGCAGATCCTTATGGTTCTGATACATGCCGATATAACTGTCCAGCGTAAAAATAAATCTTCCGATGGCCGGAATATCGTGTATCGAAGAGATTGGTCTTGCCTCATCCAGCTTGTCCAGATAAGCCTTCCATTTCGATGCGCAGACCGCAATAGCCAGCTCCGTCTTATTGTTGTAACAGCGGAACAATGTGGCACGTCCCACACCGGCTTCTTTTGCGACCTCATCCATGCTGACCGCTTCGATTTTCTTTTCCACAAAAAGCCGGAACGCTGTATCAATGATCCGCTGGTTGCGCTCATGCTCTTTATCCATCTGTTTCTCGGATTTTCCCATTTTTCTCTTCCTTTTTCATACATTCTTACTGTTCATTTTATGGTAAAAGGCTGTGACTGTCAACGACTGTAAAAAGCTAATGTAAAAGTCTATGGTAAAAGTGCCTTGCAGATCCCTACGAATTTTCTTGTATTTAAAACGCCAATATCGGCGAAAAAAATACAAAAGCAGGTGATTTTGTATTATAAAAATGCTTTATTTTCGCCAAGTACGCAAATAAAAGAAATTCCGTACAAAAATTCCTGATTTCGGAACTTTTTTGTACGGAATCCAATGTTTTTATACTATTTACACCAAACTGACTTCTCTATCAAGGGTTTTATCAAATGCATCTAGGCTCTTTTTTGTTTCTTCCTGAATATGCTTATTTACTGTTTCCATCAGTGCTTTTTGTTGTTCTTCCGAAAGATTAAGCATATAAACTATCCCCCTAATAAACTTAAATTCTATTTATTCTCTTTGACGATAATCCAGCGTCCTCTTCTGTTTGTGCCTTCTCTTGCAATTATGTGCATCTCTTGTAACTCTTTCATATCCTTTTGCACTTGCTTTCTAGTCAAATCTAATTCTTTCATAATTTCAACTTGTGTAATAGTTGAGTTTACTTTTATCAGCTTCAAAATTTCCTTTTTTCTTTCAGCTCCTTTTATTGGCTCCTTTTCGGCTCCTTTTTGGCTCCTTTTTGGCTCCTTTTCCTCTTCGCTTGTTTTTATCGTTTGTTTTTTCGCAAATTCAAGCGATAAACGAGTCCTGTCAGGATTATAACTTTCTTCCACCACAGGCATTGGCCAACCTTCATTCTCCCAAACTTGATAAATATCTGGAATACCACTGCCAGCTCTTTCACCAATACCAATCATATTAAACATCTTCATTAGTGTTTTATTTCTAGGATCTGAAATACCACCACGAAGCATCTGCTTTTTACCAGTGCGAATGCTACCAGGATTCTCAATAACCAACTTGTCATCTTCCTTCTTAATCACTACACCGCAAGGCAAGAAATAATCTGTATTAACCAAACAATTAACTAAAGCCTCTCGAACTGCCTTATGAACTGGAGTATCATCCACCCTCGTAATACCTTCAAGCTTAAAAGGCTTCTTAATATCCTTTGCAATTTTGCTATTTACTCTAAAGAAGAAATCAAATACATTACCGCTCCAATCACCGGAGCTAGACTGCAAGCGATCTGTCCAACGTATTGTTGGGTCCAGCATCTCTCTATAATCTAGGAAATACTCTGGAAATTCTCTTACGATATGATATTCTTCACCGAACATAAGCAACCCAGCTGTAGTAGGATGTAATTTACCATCCTCACCAAATCCTGCTGCACCTATTCTCTCTAAATACTCATCATCTGGTAAATTATTAAATACGTGCTCTGGACGATAGCTCTTATGATGATTTCTGAATCCCTTCAAGGACTCTGTATCAATTGCAGAAATATCAAACTGTTCTACAATCTTCATATCCTCTGTCTCATCCGCGGCATCACGGAGCATACCTTTAATTTCTGCCTTTGAGCAATGATAGTCGCCTTCCCAATCTCTACGATAGCAGCCACCAAATAAATCGTTATTAATATAAACAGGCTTCTGTTCACGTTTAGCTCTTGGTACATAAATAACCAGAATAGTATCGCCATTAACCTCGTAGGACTCCACATTTTTATCCGATAGCAAATTAATGCTTACCTTCTTAGTATCATGAATTGTGTTCCAAAAGTTTCTCTTAAGTTTATCCGCATTCTTAAGTCCAGTAGTATACCAAGTTCCATCCTGCCGCTCTCCAACGCCAAGAATAATAACACCACCATTAGAATTGGCAAATGAGGAATACGACTCCCATAATGCTATAGGCAATCCACCTTCTGCCTTTTTCACTTCTCGGCAGTTATCTTCTTTATATTTATCAAAGTTCGATAAATCAAACAAATCTGACATATGAGATTCTCAGCTCCTTTCCTCCATATACATAAACGAATTCTCAAAAATTATCAATTCAATTTTCCAGCCCATTCTGCTTCCTTGAAGCCAACAAGCACAGTATCTCCATTTACAACAAGTGGACGCTTTACCAACATTCCATTTGTAGCAAGTAACTGAATCTGTTCCTCTTCACTCATTGTAGGCAGCTTGTCCTTAAGCTGCATTTCTTTATAAAGAAGCCCGCTAGTATTAAAGAACTTCTTAAGGGTCAGTCCACTCTTCCCATACCATTCCTTTAATTCGTCATAAGTAGGATTCACCTCTACAATATGGCGCTCAGTATATTTTATATTATGCTCATCCAGCCATTTTTTAGCCTTTTGACAGGTTGAACATTTGGGGTAACATATAAATAACATTTATTAACACCTCTCAATTATTTTTTAATTGATCTGCTATATCTACATTTCGGATAATTCATACATCCGTAAAATCTACCATATGGTCCACTTCGCTCTCTCAGTTTTCCTCCACAATCAGGGCAAATCGTAAGCAAACAAATACTCTCGCAGTGCCATGAGTACGCAATAAAAATGCACATCCCATGGCTTATTCGTTAAGTCTGGGTTCAAAAATGATGCAACAGTCCCCTGCTGGTACCTGCAAAAATAAGCATGATGCATCACTTTGCACCTGCCATAGAAAAAGATTAGATTTATTTTTGAGATACAAATCTGACTAACCTACATGTGATTTGTTCTGCTCTTTCTCTATGATCCACTTATCCCGTTGATAACTTCTAAAATATTGTACCATAGATTTTTCATTTCGAAAATTCCTTTCCTCTAAAAATGGGCAGAAGCAAACCTACAATTCTTCATAAAAAAGACACCGCATTTTTACGGTATCCTCTAAGTTCATCTATTACATTGTCATATTCGATTCCGACATCTCCTGCTTTTCTGACATTACCATGTCATAGACAGGCTTTAAAATCTGTTCAAACCTCTTATAAAAGGTTTTCTGCAACTCGGTGATATAAGGGACTTCATCAATAAACCCTTTTATCTGCTCCAGGTTAATTTGGGGACCATTCTTTGTATTGCGGCATTACACTGCGGCTCCTCTGCCGACATCAGGAAATCATAGTAATTGATTTTTCTTCCGTCTAACTTAATGGCTGATGTTGGAAATTGGTATATTCTAGCATTCATTACGTCTTCATTTACCAGTGCCTGTTCCATAATCCTTTCGTCTGCCTGCGGTAACAGACAGCTTCCGCAGTCATAAATCGGAACAAGACTTGATCCATATGAAAAGAAGCTCCTTAGTATCACTGCCATGCAGAAGTGTCTTGGTAAATCCAGATTCGATGAGCTGCTTACAGCCTATATTGAAAAGCCGCAAGGTAAACCGACGCTTGTACCGGAGAGCAATAAACGTTCGGCAATGAACAATGCAAAAACTGATTTTATGGAGGATAATTAAATGAACAAGAATGTAAAAATCAACAATCCTACCCTTGTAGATGCCTGGCGTCAGTCAAACCCACACATCGTACAATTCTGGTGGGCTGTAGATCATGCTGTCACCGAAGCCGTGAAATATAAGCACACGACTACAGAATACGGTCTTACCTTCTCCTGCCGAAGCGGCATTCTTTTTATCACACTGCCTTCCGGCAGAAACCTGGTCTATGTGAAGCCAAGAGCTATGCGCAGATCGCTACGCAGAGAGATTTCGATGCATTTTAGCAGAATTTATGTGTTTTTAATAATGACAATGTGTTGACATTATGTGCATATTTGAGTATACTATACTTGAATGGAGGTGTTCTGTATGGCAACAACTAATTTAAATATTCGTACAGACAAGGCAATCAAGGACCAGGCGGAGGAAATCTTCAATGAACTTGGTCTGAATATGACAACTGCTGTAAATATGTTCCTGAGAACCGCTATCCGTGAGCATGGTATTCCTTTTGAATTAAAACTGGAAGTACCGAATGATACGACAGCCGCTGCCATTGAGGAAGGCAGAAAAATGATGAAGGATCCTTCTGCTCCGCGTTATTCCAGTATGGATGCGCTTAAGGCAGCTCTCGACGTATGAAATACGACATTCAGTTTACCAATCAGTTTAAAAAGGATTTGAATCTTGCCAAAAAGCAAAATAAAAATCTTGATAAGCTGTTTGAGGTAATCGATATTCTGGCGAATGGCGGTACGCTGGAAGCAAAATACAGGGATCACGACCTTACAGGAAACTACAAAGGCACGCGTGAGTGTCACATCGAACCGGACTGGTTGCTCATTTATGAGATTAAGAACAACGTTTTAGTACTCATGCTTTACAGGCTTGGTACGCACTCAGAACTATTCAAAAAATAGATTTCAAAAACAGAATAGCAATTCAGAAAGCATCTATCAAAAATGGTAGGTGCTTTTCTTATGCCCATTTTTAAGGGAACCCAATGGTTCATTGTTTATACGCTCTTTTCTTCTTTCACAATATATTCCCTTAAATACTTAAACGGAAACGGAACAACAGTTAACATTCCATACCTTACAAACTCTACTCCCATAAGTGGCAACACTTTCTTAAAAATTAACTTGCTGCCTTCTACCGCCTGTATCTCACGCACTACGCTGGCTCTCTCAATTGTGTATTTCATTCCATTACCAATTTCACCAACTGAATATTTTGCATGCGTATCATCATAATCAAAATAATTAATGTCTATATTTCCGGAAAGATACTCGCGTCTCTCTTCTTCTCCACGCAAGTAGGCATATAGCATAATACCGGTATTCTCAAAAACATAGCGCACAACTTCTTTCTTTGTTGTAATTCCTTTGAATAATCCCATTACATTGGCTTTCGTGTATTCTGCATTCACGTCGATATGCGGGATAACTATATCCAATTCTGCGTGTACTTTTATTTTATCTGTTGTATCCATTACTAGACGAAGCCAAGTTACTACGTCTTTTCCTAGAAATCTACCTTCACTAGCTACATTCTTAAGCACATCACCCATCGCAGTATAATCAGGCATAGAATACATATTGGTATCCTTTATAAGATTAATATTACCCTCTGCATCTTTTACTAAACCTATAACACCTCTATAATCATTTTTATTCTCTTCATTCAAACCGAAATAATCCATGTATTTATCATACTCTGTCATGGTAAAAAGATTTCGTTTCAATGCTTCAATTTTAAATGAACCGTCCGGATGAATGGTCATGAAGTAATATGTACCGTCTACAACTACACCAAATAACCAGTCTGCTTTATATCCGTATTGACTCCAATCCACCAATGTAATTTTACCAGTAGCAATGTCCCTCTTAATTACAAGCTCTTTCAGAATATTATAAACTGCCGCTGATGATTGGTGTTTAAAATTCTCTACTGTAATATGCTGAACAACATAATCCTCCATGCTTTCTTGATGCGGGTCCACTTCCGAATCTGAATAGAAGGATTTATCATGTATATATCGTACGTTAAGCTTCTTCTTTGATAATCTTTTACCAACGCTGCATTTTGCCTTTGGAATAATTTTATTAATACCATCCGCTACATCCTGCAAATAATCTTCAGAAGTTTCAGAGTGTACAGCATCCACTATATTAATTTCAGAATTCAAAACTTCCTTTTTAACAATATCCTTATATAACTCCAATGACGCACGCTTATATTCCAAAACTTCGTCAATACTATATTGTTTAAATTTAACGCGAATATACTTACCAAATTCATCATGTAAGGCATTCAAAATATCATATAAAACACCCATCTTGGTACATGAAAACGTTTCATAATCCGTAAAGTCAAAGAATGTAATGCTACCCCTTTCACCATCTACGGGTTTTATAATAAAGTTTTCTCTACGGTCTTTATTTTCATTAGATACTCGTTTTAAGGTATTATTGTTATAACTGAACTCATATTGCGGATAATCCTGTAGCTTTCTTTTTTCAAATTTCATTTGCTTCTTAAGTGCCAGTGATGTCATCCTATGTGCTACCAAATTTACACACATATCATCTCCGACTTTCACCTCAAGGCACTGCATACCCCAAATAAAATTCTCCTTATCCTTATTCAGCCATGAAGGTCGAAAACATAATAATTTCCCAGACAGATTATTAAAGGATATCATTTCATCAACCGGACTCGTTAACGCATTCAAAAATAATTGTGTCAACAAATACTCCGGTATACTGCTACTTGTCATAGATTTTATAGACAAACTATCTCCATCCTCTTTTGCATTCAACAAACGTACAAACTCAGCTCTGGAAATAGCGTTTTTAGGAAGCATAACCCAAAAACTCTTTCCACTTTCAAATTGCAGAGCTGATATCTTTATATCATCAATATCCAGAAAAGTAGCTCCACCTTTTATATATTTATCCGATGTTGTAACATAATAAAAATCATAATCTTTGTCAATGTTGGAATATTCAAACGAAGCCAGGAGTTCATTCGAATAAAGTTTCTTTATACTCATTGCAAATATCCCTCCCGATTTATTTTTGCTATGATTTCTGTTCCTATTTCTTTTCTATCCAACCGATATAAATATGGTATCTCAATAATTCTACCATTATCACTAGACGTAATCTGCATATTGTGATCAAGCATAATATTGATTATTACCGCTCTCTTTCCTCCACACTTATCTAGCTTTTCCAGGACGTTTTTCTTTTCTTCTTCCGCAGATATTAGCATGGTTTCTTTCCATAACTTGAAATCAACATACACGCCATTACCTAGGGTATAATCAAACAATTCAAAAAAATCCGGCGGCATTTCCTGCAACGTTACTCCTGCATATTGTTCTAAAATATATTTACCAACAACTTCGCCTAAGGCACCTTTATAAATATTATTAAACATAGGTGGCGTCAATATAAACTCATTAGGAACAAAGCTCGTTGCATATCCATGCTTTTCAAACAATGCTTTCACTCCTGGGATTTGCATAATCTCTTTCAAATGCACCTCATCCTCTGACATCTTTTGTGGAAGACTACCGTCAAACTTGATATTTATATTTTTATTATAGTCTCCTTCTTGCTCATAAGAATAAGCTGTAATTTCTCCCGGCGCACATATATATACAAGCTGATATTGCGAATTCTGTTCTACGTTTTTTCTGCTTAGTGTAGGCCTCATAAGACATAGCTCACGCAATGCTTTCCAATAGTCTATGCTATCATCAGTCCAATTGCGCTTCAGCTCATTTATAATCTGCATTGCCTTCAGTGCTAATGTTCCGGCACGATTTTCCATTACGGCAATATCCAAATTTTCATTTGCCTGACCATTATAATATATTTTACCCACTTTAACTAATTCCGCAAATTCAGGATTCAACATTCGTTGTTCCACAATAGACAAATCGTAATCTGTTAGAATGGTATTATCCACATAAATATATATATCCGGATTCTTGAGACCGGTTCTACATATTCTTCCTACCGCCTGTATTAATGTTCGAAGCGCATAATTATTTACGGAATCTGTTTTATATGGTTCTCCCTTTTTTCCTGAAAAAGTATAGCCACCGCTGAAACATATAAAAGCATCTTTGATTACCGCAATACCATCTTTACGAGAAACTTCTCCTCTTTCCATCAAGAATTCCATCTGATATACAAAACGAATTAAATCCTCAGCTTCAATCCCCTTTTTGCTATCCACATTCACCAGAAGATTTGTTGGTTTCTCAAGATATATGCAGTCAAAGTCTTTTTCCATATCTCCTCTATCGTAATCATTAACTGCTACAATAGTAGCATTCCCCGGTGCTTTATATTGCAAATTTTGTCCCGCACCAACTGTATTATAGGAAGATATGACAAAGAGTTTTTCTCCCTTTGACAATCTCTGTATAAACTCCGCACGCTTAGCATCATAATCTTCACTATTTATACTATATAACAGGTCTTTACCTTTTAATCCCTTGATACCATAAAGCTTAATAATAGCGTCTGCAAATTCCTCTAATAATTTAATATCAAAAAGCCCCTTATTCTCCTGTGGCAATTTATTATTAAGACACAAGAAGGATTTAACCGAATCATTTAAGATAAATGCCTTCATTACCTTTACAACACGAATAAAGTTATTCTTTGCATATTCAACGCGCTCAAATGATATTGATAATTTTTCCGCATACTTCTTTATAAGTGCTTCGTTTCCGTTAAATATCTCTGCTAATTCAGCTGTATCATCCGTACTATAACAAACCGGTTTCACATGAATATTCACTTTATCATAATTGACTACAAACGTCCGGAAAGACTCCTGCAATCTACACTTATCTACTTCTGGCATCACATAAAATTTGTCCTGCAACATCCTTTGAAGATATTCCAAATCATAATTACCAATAACCGTATCAAGTGTTGCTGTAGCTGAAATGCCTATAATCTGTGCCTTTTCAGATAAGTGAAGCAAAATACGCTCTGGTGAATCCTGAAAATCAAATAACTGAATCTCCGAACGCATACTATGATTAGGATCATCTATAAAATCATAATAGCGAAATCCTCTATCATAGACAGAGCGGTCAAAATACTTTAACGACATTTTTCCATTGCTGTCTTTTTTATCTTTCTTCGACTTTACCTGGCCTCCCATTACGATAGGCTTCAAATACCTTATCTGTTCTCTTGATAAATGAAACTCTGTCAGCACTGACTCAATTGCATTTTCAAACGTATAATCATCGTCACCCGGCCTTTTATCCTCATCCTTATGATGCTTATAATTAAACGAAAGATTTCTAGCTCCGTTCTGAAAATAAGTCAAGCAGCCTTTAACACTGGCAAGCAAACTTAATACGCCACCATCTTTCTCTGTTGGTCTTCTTTTTGTAAAACGCAACCAGTTCTGTTTTGCCTTCATATCGGTATCTATATCAATAAAAGCATTTTCTCCCTCAAATACCGAATGAAACTGTAAGTCATTGAAAATAAAATTACGACTTCTATCGCCCTTACCATCTTCTTCTGTTTTGAAGCTATATTGCATCGCAAAACGGTCATATGTTTCATCAAACACACCACCAAATTTTTCTATAATTTCCATAGGATTTTTCGCGTTTTTGTGTTCATCAAGATATGTTTGTTGTAACTTCGATGCAGTAGTAAGCTCTGCCGGAAAATCTCTCGTCTTCAAAGATGCATATACACGATGAAACAGACCTAAATAATCAATATGATTTTCTAAGCCTCTTGTTATGATCTGATTAAGTAACCTGTCTCTTGTTGCATCAAACTCATCTATAAAAATAATTGCATTTTTTGTAATATCATTATTGTAAAAGCTATATGTAGGTTCAATAATAGTAGTGTTTCCCAAGAAAAACTTATCCATTGACATAAAAAATATTCGCTTCGCTCTCGTATATACCGCCGGATACAATTCTCCTATCCAATGATATTCCGGATTATTAGCGATATTCTTTAACTTTTCCTTTGGTGTTCTGAACTGCTTCAGCTCGCTTTCTATCACCTTACGAAAGGCACCTTCCTGCTGCTTGCGAATTGCATCCTCTGCGTTCTTGCATAAAACATTTATAATGTCCTTACTGGTTCCTTTTAATTCACGCTTTTTATCTCTGTATTCGTTTAATAGTTTTACTGAACCATGTAAATCCTTAAATTCTTGTTTCATAGTGATTGCTGCTGGAATTTTTCTGGCACGATATAACTCGTCCAATTTTTCTACAACCATATCTGCATTAGCTTCTATTCGCAAACAATATTTATCATAATCATCTGCTTTACCGCGCTTTGCAAAATGTTCACGCAACTCCTTATCCGGCAAATTTTTCTTAAGGGTTGTAACAAAGAAAATCTTCTTATCTTTGAATTCAGGCGCATCATAATTGTCGACCATAAAATCCAATACACTATATGTTTTTCCAAAGCCAGTCGGCATATCCAACAAGAACAATCCCGTATCCATTGACTTGCAAAAATTTACAATCGCCTGTTTCATAGTATCCTCCAAGTTTTTCTTATTTTGTCATCTATTATTTATAGAATATCTGCATAATATTTCCCATTCTCCAACGAGAAGACCACTTCTCCAGGAACAAGTTTTTCTCCCATATTTGCACATCCCACCACAGTCATTGCCCACTCTGAATATTCATACGGAAGTTTATAACACACCGTCTCCCTACCACTTTCGATAGTAACCATAGGAGTACCTGTATTACCAAATCCAATCGATAAAACTTTGTACACATTCTTACCTTTTGCTATGGGCAATAGTGGTTGTCTTGATTCATCATAAAATACCTTTGCACCTCGCTGATTAAGGAAAAAATCATCCCCAGCATTTTGAACAAACTCTATTGGCAACTTATTTCCCATAACAGCATATCTTTCTTGTAATGCTTGACAAACAAATGCATTAAAGTGTTCCGGTAAAATATCATAATTTTCATTTCTTAAAGCTTCTGCATTTTCAAATTGAGACATAAACTGTAACAAAGCTATAAATACCACCAAATCATCCGAATATATACCCGAGTACGTACTGTACCAATATTTATTATCCACACAAATTATCTGATACAACTTCTTATATAAGCCCAACTGCCTATCATCAAGAATAAACCACCCTGGTTCTAATAAAGTTTTTTCAATTCTTTCATTCGCATAATCATTAGTCAAAGCTTTTTTCAAAGACTGCATAACTTTTGAAATTAATCCTATAAACATATCTGCCATTCTAATGCCGACATATTCTTGAGAATTTGCCTCTTTTAAATTTACTAAGCCTTCTTTTTCTGCCGCCTTCAGCGTACTATGTAAATCTCCTTCTTCATCAATAATCAAATCATAATGCTTTATGTTCATTTCCTGAAGAAGTTTTGCAAATCCATTAAATGATGCATAATATTCCCAGTCTATGCTGATTATTGGCTCGACACTGTCCAACAACAAAAGGATTTGTTTAAATGCTATATTTTCGCGTTCTTTCAATACCATATTTTCTTCGTTTAAACATATTCTTTCGACGAAAAAAGCTCGCAACTCATCTACAAAATCCTCCGGTTTGCGATACATTGCCTCCATTACCTTGCATGGATGATAAACAAGAATTGCCTTAATAATTGAATACTTCATACAATCAATATCGACAAAAAATGAATTGTGATAGTCTCTAAACACTTGTTGTATTAAATATTCCACCTTACTAAAAATAGATATATATGTTACTGTGTTTTGATTAAACGTCAAAAGCAAATCTTCATAAAAACCAATAGTATGATTATTTAAAGTTGCAAAGCCATATTTAAGGTCTTTCTGCTTCATAGTCTGACTTTTTAACTCGCCATTCTTCTTCCTATACGTATACTTTTCCTCAAAAGCTTCATATTGCTTAATAATTATATCTTCGTTTTCTTTTTTCCAACCGATTATTGCAGTAGAAAAGTTATCATAATAGTTATCTGCTGTAACCGTTTGAATATTTATCTTCCGACTATGCTCTGTTTCGTCATAGAAAAAACTGTACTCCATTATTTCACCAAATTTCTTGTTTTATAAATGCTGATTCAATACTAACTTCTGTTCCAAACCATTCTTGTATATGTATAACAATCTTCGCCTATCAAACACAGGATTTGACATACTTCCCTGACTTAATTCTTTTATCTGCCGGTTTCGCAGCATCCTTTGGAATGGCCCATATATTACCGAATTTCATAGCCCCATCTATCATTCCTTCGTTACAGATTGTCTGCACTCTTCTCACTGAAAGATTCCACTTTTCTGCTGTTTCTTTAATTGTCATATATTCCATATTTCTTACCTCAATAAAGTTATAAAATACGACATTTTACTCTACCTTTTATTATAAGCGCAGAGACGCCGAAAATCAATCTGAATCTATACATATTTCTGCGTACAGCCCATTACCTCTCCGCGTACAAAATTCCATAAAAATAACCTTTCAGCGCACCTGATACCAACTACGCCAAAAGGTCTATTTTTACTACACCCGTATTCAATTTTTCAATACAAGCACATATTTTTAAACCTATTTTTGTCGATATGTTTCCTTCAAAATAGGCCACAAACCCGCTTAAACTTGAGCTTTGCGCGATAGTAAGCAAACAGTCTCCACATGCGGTGAAAGTTTCTTCTTATACTAAATAGCGAAACCGTCACCTTTTGCGAAAAGGTTCATACCCACTTAGGTGGATAGCATTTATCCCTTCTAAAATATCAACATTCCGTCATTTTATAGACATAAACAGTTTATACCATTCGCTTAAAATGCTCAGAAGTGAAGTGCAAATGTATCCCGCTAATTTTACACCGTTTTAATCGCATTCTTAACCTGAACTTTATCAACAACTTTTTGATATACATCCACTCCACAATCTGGAGCCATTTCAAATGTTGCAAATAGTGCATATGGTATCAGCATTTCAGGATTATTCTCTGATGCACATCCTCGACAATTAACTTTTAATTCTATGGATTGATCAATATCCCATACCTCTATACTATCATTTTCAAATATTTCATGCTGAAGAGTACCTCTTTGTACAGCATGATAATCATATTCCGCTCTAGAACCAATCAAGCTATTTCCATTATTTATTGTTACCCAAACTTGTTTCTCTCTATATTTAATAGAGGAAGGATGTATAGGGGATAAATATGCAAGCGTTACTGTTAATTTTCTCTTTAAACTCTTCTCATGAAATTCAATAGGTATCGGTATTGAATAAATAAACGCTTTATCTTGGGCGATATCTCCAAATCCGATAAGCGTCACTTGCTCTTTTGTACATTCCTTAACTCTTTCAACATCAGGCTCCCCATATCCCAAATATCTATGTAATGCATTCTTTGCACTATTACCAGATATACCTAAGATACCTTGAAACAATCGATCCCAGCCATTCCAAGATGCTCCATGAGCAAGCATTGCCTTTATCAATACAGCAACATATTCATTAGGAACTCCCATTCCCGTTTCTTTCATAAAAATCTCATCTAACACAGCATAACATTCCTGCGCTTTATTGGTAACAAGAGCTGTTGCATCACTGGTTCCAAAAGAAAACGCTTTATTTACAATTGCTCCCGTAGTTAATCCTGGTGCTGCTGAAGAAATGCCCGGTGCCCTTGTTGAACTTTCCCTCCATCTAACCACACCTCTATGCATATAATCTTCATGAACAAAATTTCTTCCGCCAGGAAAGAAAATATCTGGTTTAATTGCATTATTAATCCCACTTCCAAACGAACCATAAACAGCAGGTATATTATCAGAACACAACTTTGCTAAAGGACCAATTGGATTTTCATCGTTATTATCGGTAAAAGTTGCTCCTACCGTCAAAGCATTCATACTTTCTGCCGGAGACAGCAAACGTCTATTTCGAATGTCCTGATCTATGAATTTAATTATTATTGCATCTTTATCCTCATCACTTAATTTCTTAAAATCATTAAAATCCAATCCTGTATCAATTGCCTCTGGATGATTCCCCGCACTCACTATAAATAAAACTCTATATTTATAGCTCAACCAATCTAACAATCGTGCCAAAGGGCTAATAATATTATAGAATTCTCTATAACGTATTCCGATTGATAGATTAATAATTCGAACATTCGAAGCCACTTGTCCAGCTTCTGGTTCGAATAATCTACGAACAGCTTCATGGATTTTGTCTACTAATAAAAAATCATCTGGAATATATTCCGTAACTTTATTATTCCAAGTCTCCGGTTTCATAATAGGACGTACATATACTTTTCTTATTTCGTCCTCAATAGTAGACATATCCTGTCCTCGTAAAATAAGTGATGCCATGGCAGTCCCATGAACACGCTCACGTACCTCATAAAAACTTTCAAATCCATCCGGGTCATCGACCATCAACATTCCTTTTAACAGAGGATGATTGGCTTGAGGAACACCATCAAACAAAGCAATAATAGGCTCCTCGATAACATTTGTTGGGACACTAAAACTATTTGAATCCGAAAAGTTATTATTATCACTTGAAAACACCGCTTGAACACATGGTTTTAGGAACATAATTGGTTCAGCTATTACAAGTGCTACTTCCTCTCTATCTATAATTTTTTGAGCATATTCACGAGGAATAGTAGCTAAAATGGCATGATACTCAATCTCTGGTATTACCGAACAACTAAGAATTTCTCCTCCCGTTTGAATAACAATATTTTTAATATTGCCTTCTACTTCTTGACGCTTTGAAATTGATGAACGGAAGAATAATTCAATTTGAACCTTTACCTTTTCCAACGATGCATCTTGCAATTCTTCTTCCCATATCTCTATTAATCCTGTATCTTCCAACCTTTCCTCAATTCCCCAGTTATGCACATCATACAATGTTCTGAACAATTGCTTGAAACCAGCCATTCCTTTAGGAAACTTAAAATATTCATCAGTCTGATAATAATTCCATAGCGATATGATTTCATTCAATGCCACTTGATTAGTCATGATGCAAAATAATTTCGTTGTTAGTTTTTTTGAATCATCACGAGCTGCCTGACTATCCATAACATAAAAATCATCTGAATTATTCAAATTAGAATCCGATAACTCCATTAACCATTCAACTGTAGGATACTCCTCTTTCAATTTATTAACTGCTTTGTAAAAATCACGTGGATCTCCTACTGTCTCAAATACTAATGTATATTCTGGATCAACGCCTGTGGCATAATTAGTAAAATATATATTTCCACTATTTATTGTATGCTGAAGCACATTAAACTGAGGGGTCAATCTTAATACCTGTCGTGAATGTGATGGAAGATAATACTTTGATCCACCACCATATCTTCTTTCCTTATCAGCAACTGTTGGGGCTGCAAACAACACTAATGGTCTTTCTGGCATGACTCATCCCTCCTTATTTTTCTTCTGTCTGATATCCACAAAGGCGAAGCTGCATATTAGTAATATTTTTTGCTTTAGCACTCGGTCCATTCAAAATATATTGGCGAAAAACAGATAATGCAAACTCCTCTGCCTCCGCATAGCTTTTTCCATATAATTTTTTTGCCAAAGTACTTGTTGCAAGTCCAAAGGAAAAATTCATACGCTTTTCAAATAGCACAAACCACTTTTCTAGATTGGCTCGTGTCGGTTTTGGTAATTCCAATTTCATTTGGAATCTTCTCCAAACAGCTTGATCTAATAAAGCATCATGGTTAGTTGCTGCTATTGCGACAACATAACTTGGCAAGGAATCAATTTGCAAAAGAAGTGAGCTAACGACTCTTTTTATTTCACCTGTCTCGTGCTGATCTCCTCGTTCTTTTCCAATTGTATCAAATTCATCAAAAAACAACACACATTGCCTCGTACTAGCATATTCAAATAATTTTGAAAGCCTTGATGCAGTTTCTCCCAAATATGCTCCAATAATTGTATCATATCGTACAGTAATAAGTGGCACCATAAGAGCTTCAGCAATTGCCTCCGCTAAAGATGTCTTGCCATTTCCAGGGGGGCCTATAAGCAAAATTTTGTTTCTTGGTTCCAACCCATAAGATCTAAGCAAATCTGCCCTCATCTGTTCTTCAATAATCGCTCTACATGTTTCAACAACATTATCCGGAAGTAATAGCTGCTCTAATCTTTTTTCTGGCATTTTTTCTTCAAATAAATGCTTTGGAATACTATTGATACTGTTTATAGTGTGCATATTCGTATTCCTCGGAGTAGAAATTGTCTGTTCAGGATTTTCCTTTAGAAGCTGCTCTATTTTATTCGCTAATATCTCATGTTGTTTTGTCCGTTCTTCGGCACAAATTGCTTGCGTTGCTCTACGGAAAGTCATATCATCTTTTCGCAATCCTGCCTTAATTAATTCGCATAGTAAATCTGCTCTGGCCATTTTACATCCTCCAATCGAGTTTTATAAATAAACAAGAAAATCGTCAAAGCTTTTTCAATTCATTAATATCAATAAAATTGCTTTCACAAAATTCATAAAAAGAATTTTTAGCTAGTTGACTCGGTTCATTTCTTGAATTTTCCCACCTATTAATGGTAGCAAAACTTACTCCCAGAGCATTCGCTAATTTTTTCTGACTCATTTCTAATTGTATTCTTACATTTTTAACCTGGTTCGCAAACATACAATCCTCCTATTATCACACTATACAATATATAACATTTGTTATACTCAAGTCAATAGATATGGACATATTCACTTGTTTTTTTGCCCAAATCACCATTTTTACATTACGTTCAAACATTTTATTCATTTTTTGCAAAACAAAAAGCCGATCAGGAATCGCAACTCCCAATCGGCATCTTTTCTTACTCCTCTTCATTTTTACATTCAATCTCCGTTCCATCTAGGAACACTACCAACAATGTTCTGTCCTCAAAGACCTTGATGTGGTCCAACGTTTTCAGCATGAAGTCCGTGTCCATCTCCGTCAAAGGCTCTGCCCCATCGGTATATTCTATGAACTTCTTTGCCCGATAACCTTCCAAGAGGTTTTCGCTCTGCAGCTGTTCCGTCCACTGCTCTATGAAATCCTCTCGATTCTCCACCAACGCATTCCAAGCCATCAGATATGCCTTTATCAGCGTTTCTTCCTTCACGTGGCGGTTGGCACATCCCATGACTCCTTTGACCTTGTAGCGTTCACTGCACTGCCATACCTTACGGTCAACACCCGTTCTGCTCCGCCAGCCTTTTCGTGAAAATACCTTATTGCAGTCTCCGCAAATAATCTTGGATGCAAATGGATTGCTTTCCGGCCGGTGGGAATAGGAGTTTGTCCCATGCTCCTCCAGGTACTTTTTCCTGCGTTTGATTTCAAGCTGTACACATTCCCAAATCCGCTTTGATATGATGGCATCATGGTCATCCTCCACATAAAACATCTGGATTTCCCCTTTGTTCTGCGTCCGCTTCTTGGTAAGGAAGTCCACCGTATAGCTTTTCTGCAGCAATGCATCACCTTTATATTTTTCATTCTCCAACATACTCATTAAGGTTGTAGCCTGCCACTTCGTACCGCCATCCCAGTTCCGAACTCCCTCTTATTCAAAAATCCTCTTGATGTAATCCGTTGTTTTTCCATCCAAAAATTCCTGATACAATCGCACCACAATCGGTTCCTGCATTCTGTTAATTACCAGCTTGCCATTCTCATCCGTGTCGTAGCCAAGAAAACGCTTTGTACTCATTTTGTGTTTTCCGGTTTCAAACCTTCTGCGGATTCCCCATGTGCAGTTTTCTGAAATGGATCGGCTCTCGTCCTGTGCCAGTGAAGAAAGAATGGTAAGCAGCACTTCGCCCTTTGCATCGAGAGTATTGATATTTTCCTTTTCAAAAATAATCCCTATCCTCAAGTCCTTCAACTCTCGCACATAATTCAGTCAGTCCAGCGTATTTCTTGCGAATCGGGAAATGGACTTGGTAATGATCATGTCAATTTTTCCCGCCCTGCAATCAGCAATCATACGATTGAACTCATCTCTCTTTTTGGTGTTGGTTCCCGAAATACCTTCATCCGCATAAGTTCCTGCATATTCATAGAGAGGATTTTCACTGATATAATTTGTGTAATAATTGACCTGATTCTCATAACTTAATAACTGTTCTTCTTGGTCGGTTGACACTCTGCAATACGCTGCCATCCTCAACTTCTGCACTGCCTGTGCTGTTCCTGATTCCGCAGTCGAAATTTGCTTTGCTGGTATAACTGTAATACTTCTTGCCATTTCGAATCACCTCCTCAACTACTGTCTGTTCCGCAATATTCAATAAATAAGTACTCCTTTCGTTTTTGGTAGTATATAAATCACTCTAAACCCCTGTAAAGTCAAGCAATTCTACGGTTTCACCCTCTCTTTTTTCCACTCTGTCCAAACTTGTCAGGAGCCGAAAAAAGCAGCCGGACAGAAACCTGTTCTCTCTGTCCGGCTTGCTTCTAAACCCTCTCGGTATAATCCAGTGAAATCCATCCGTCACGATTTTTCTGATAAGATTTCAAAAGTCCCCAAAGACTCGCACCTTCTCCTTCTGCTTCTTCCACAATAGTGAAAGCACCTTTTCCGGTATACTTACCTGTTTTATCATAGTCTGTTCCCGGACCCTTGCGGATGTTCAAATCTTCGATGGATAACCTGTAGTGTAAGCTAGCACTGAGGTGAATTGTAATGCATGACTATGTAAAAAATCTTGCGAAGGTAATTCGGGCTGCCAGAGAAGAAGCCCATCTATCTCAAGCAGCATTAGCTGAACAAATAAGTTGTGATGAGCGTACAATACTAAATATTGAAAACGACCGTGGTAATCCCAAGTTCGAAGTATTGTGCCAGATCATCGCTTATTTACACATTCCCGGCAGACCGTATTTTCCACCCTGACACTGCTACGGACGGGTTGAAAAAACAAAAACTGTTATTGATGCTACAGGAATGTGATGAGCAAGAGGCAGCCGAGATTCTTCCAGCAATTGAATATCTCTTAGCACTTATACATAAAAGAGGTAATTCAAACGAGTAAAGGAACCAGCTAATCCGTTGTGATTCTGGTTCTTTTCTTTTTGTTGCCATTTTCAAATCTTACTCTTGTAATATTACAATTATTACGCAAGTAAGATTTCAAGTCAATATGTTTTTTCTGAAATTGACAACCACATAAATAACGTCTATAATATATTTATTACAGCTGTAAGATTTAAGGAGGGATTTGAAATGAGCGATTTACCACAGATTTCTGAAGCTG
>OFMH01000153.1_pt1 | contig 49232 bp, 49 predicted proteins | sample 1541761 | NCBI WGS metagenome assembly OFMH01 (sample SAMN04209249, study PRJEB22552) | human gut metagenome | biome: gut; material: feces | host: Homo sapiens | place: USA: Oklahoma
TCCTAATTTTTAGCTGTTTTTTATTTTTTGTAACTATATAGCTGAGCAGTTACAAGAGGACTAAAAAAAGGGGCTGTTAAAAATGTAACAGCCTCCTTTTTTATTTATATCTCTATCTCTCTTATTTTTTTCTTTGATTTCAAATGGCTTGCTATATATACAAATGGTGTATCAAATACAGCAACTATAAACTTCATAAAATATGTAGTTATAAAGATTTCTAATAGTACTTCTTTAGGATACACTCCCCAGAAAGCTATAATTGTAAATAAGCTGTTGTCAATAAGTTGACTTACCATTGTACTCATATTATTTCTTATCCAAATATGTTTTTTCTCACTAAATCTCTCTCTCCATTTTTCATATGCCCATATATCATGGCTTTGTGATACCCAGTAAGATATAAGTGAGGCTATAACTATTCTTGGCATAAAATCAAAAATTCTTTTAACACCATTAAAAGTAAGTATTCCCTCTTCCACATCAGATGGAGTGAAGTTTACAGCTATCTGCATAATAACTGTCATCACTATCAGAGAGAAAAAACCAATTTTTACAGCTCTTTTAGCATACTCTCTTCCATAATTTTCTGCTAAAATATCTGTAACTAAGAAACCACCAGCATATAAGATATTTCCCAATGTAGTTCCAAAACCAAAAAGGTCAACTAACATAACAACTTGAATATTAGCTAATATTGTTGAAATTGGTATCCAAATATACAACCCTATTCTTCCAAATCTAACATAAGCAAAAAGAATTGCCAAAAAGTTTACTATTAGCATTCCTGCCCAAAGCATCTCATTTCTCATTTTCCTTTTCTCCTCTATATTATTAAAAATATTAGTTACTGTTCAAAAACTCCCAAATCTTTATTATCAATTAAAAGTTCTACTCTATCATCATCCATCAAATATAAATAATTTTCTACAAACCATTTTACAAGTTCATTGTCTCTTTTAACAACAGTTCCATTATCTATAAAGATATTAATTGTAACCCCTTTAAAATATTTTAAAGCTGTTTCAATATCTGATTTTATCATTTCCCTTGTCTGTCCCTTTGTACAGATTAAAAGACATACAGAGTAAAGCTCTTTTCCTAAAAACTCTAAATCTTTTTCATTAACTTTAAAATTTTTATTGTAAACTCCTATTCTAAAACCGTTATCAAAAGTTTCCATTCCCATTCTAAAACGAATTTCTACTCCATCAAAATAATCTCTAATTTCATTTAATCTTTTAATATATCCATAATAGATTTCAAAATATAGAGTTTTAATATTCTTTTCTTTGACAATTCTTTTAATTTCAGCAAGGGTATTTTTTGTAATTTCAAAAACTGAACCTGAGTTTATAACTTCAAGAACACCATACTCCCCAGTTATCTCTTTTAGAACTTCAAAATTTACTTTATCAATCTCATTTTCATCAGTTGAATTATCTTCAATGTAGTTACAAAAACTACACTTTCCATATTTACATGGAAAGCTTTTTAAAAGAACTATCTCTCTTTGATGTTTACCTGTGATTTTATTATATCTAATTCCCATATCTTCTCCTGTGTTAAAATTTTCCAAATAAAAAAGCAGAGAAAATTTTCCCTGCGTAATAATAAAAAAAGACTAGTTTTTTATAGATGGTTGTTATCACGCTAGGACATCTCCCTCTTTTATGAGGACTTTGTGAATATTAAATTGCACTATATTTTAAACTTAAATTGGTATTTTGTCAACAAAAAATTATTTCAATGTAAAAAGGCTAAGCAAATTATTAATCTGCCTAGCCAACTTTCTATTTTAAATTTAAAATGTTTTCTAAATAAACAGCTACTCCCTCTTCCTCATTAGTTAATGCTCTTGTTGGAAATGCCTCTTTTAAAGATAACATCCCATTTTCCATAACTACTGGATGCCCAGCAGCAGCTAACATAGAGTAATCATTTTCTCCATCTCCAAAGGCAATAATCTCATCAATAGGAATATTAAATTGTTTAGAGATAAATTCTATTGCATTTCCCTTGCTACAATTTTTATCAACAATATCCATACAGTTAGGCTGAGTTATAGTTACATCTATTTCAGGTGCAAACTCTTGTTGTAATACAAAATCTTTTAATTTTCTAAGAGCTTCCTCATCTTGTCTAGCTATTATTTTAAACATTTCAGGAAAATTATCTCCATTTCCAAGTTCAATTATATCAAAGATTCCACTTTCCACTGTCAAAACAGGATTTTTTTCTCTATCATCTAAATAAAGATTTCTATGTGAAAATCCATTATAATTTACCTTGTTTTCTCTAAGAAAAGTTATAACTTTTTTTACAACTTCACTTTTCATAGGGTTAGAGTAAATAAGATTTTCATCTTTATCATAAACATTTGCTCCATTATTACAGATCGAAAATATTTTTATTTCTAAATCTTGTTGAAATTTTTTAATAGAGTGTTGGCTTCTTCCTGAAGCAATAGCAAAATCTATCCCTTTAGAATAAGCTTCCCTTAAAATTTTTTTAGTTCTCTCTGTAATCTCTTTTTTTTCATTTAGTAGTGTTCCATCTAAATCTGATACTATTAATTTCAAACTCTTTCCTCCTAGATTTTAATTTTTGTCCATTTCCCACTGTCAAAACGTTTTTTTCCTAAAATATATCTCATAGTCTGATCAGCAAACAATGCTATCCATGCTCCTTTAAGTCCTAAATTAGCTGGGAAACATAATATCCATGCAAGCCCTGGTCTAATTAAAGCTATACTTATAAATGAGATTAAGGCAACAAATTTTGTATCCCCTGCTCCACGTAAGCAACCATTATATACAGTTTGTGAAGTTTGGGCATGTGTTGTAAAAGCTATTATAATCATTATCATTCCTCCAAGAGAAACAATATGTTCTTCACTATTAAATAGCATTATAATCTGTTTACGAGCTAAGATAAATACGAAGAATAAAACAGTTGATACAATAAATGCCATTCTCTGTCCAGTTTTACCATAAATTTTAGCTTTATCAGGTCTTTTAGCTCCTAAATTTTGCCCTACAAGTGAGGCAGCAGCAGCACTTAATCCATCTCCAAAACAGAATGAAAGGTTAATAACATTCATACATATTTGATGAGTTGCAAAGGCAATAGTTCCTAAAGCAGCTACAATTATAGCAAAGGAAAAGAAACCTATTCTCATAAACACCTGCTCTACTACTGAACTTCCACTGATACTAAGAAAAGCTTTCATAGTAGCTTTATCAAATTTCCAATTTCCTTTTCCTCTTAAATCTAAAATTCTTGTATTGTAATAAACTGAAAATACAGACATTAAAAACCCAACTATACTTCCAAGAGTGGTTGCTATTGCAGCTCCTCTTACCTCTAGTCTAGGAAATATCCAAATTCCATTTATTAAAAAATAGTTAAATATTAAATTAACTATATTGGCTACAACATTGGTTCTCATAGAGATTTTTGTGTTTCCTACTCCCCTTTGAGCAGCATTAATTGTTAAACTTAGAGAGGTAAAAACTATACTTACCATTAAAATTTTATAATAGGCAACAGAATCATTTATAACATCTTCCCCTGCTCCAGCAAATAACATAATTTCATTAGCAAAAATATAACCTGAGATAGCCATTATTAAAGAGATTATAAAAGAGAGAATAATTGATTGTTTTAAGCAACTATTAGCTCCTTTAAAATCTTCAGCTCCCTTTCTTCTTGCTACAATTGCTGTTACTCCAACATTTAGAGAAAATATCATTGCTAGAAGTACAAATTTTGGTTGATTTGTCAATCCAACAGCAGCTATTGCTTCAGCTCCCAATCCCCCAACCATCATTATATCTATCGATCCTACTAAACTTACCAAAACAGCTTCAAAGGCACATGGCCAAGACATATTAAAAGAGTTTTTGTAAACCTCTCTAGTTGTAGGTAGGCTTCCTAAAATCTCATCTTTTTTTAGCATATAATCTATTGAAAAAAAGCGTTTTAACAAATTACCCATAAAATTCCCCCTAAAACAAAAGTATTTTGTGATGTTTTATACTTTGAACTGCCCTTTTTTACAAAAATATTATACTAAATATTTAAAAAAAAGAACAGTACAATCTTAAGAAATTTATTTTCTAGACATTTTTTAGTAATTAGAATTTAAAATGAACACTCTTAAAAAAAATAAAAATAAAATATTTTTAAAATTTATGATATAATAAGCATGAAATACAAAAAAAATAGGGGTTGTTTTATGAAGATTATAATTGTCGGAGCAGGAAAAATTGGGGAATTACTTTGTAAAGATTTAGCTAGTGAGGGAAATGATATAACTCTAATAGAGCAAAATGCTAAAATTTTAGATAGAGTTCTTTCTTCATCAGACATTATGGGGATTATGGGAAATGGTGCTAACTGTGATATCTTAACAGAAGCAAATGTAAAAGCATGTGATGTTTTTATAGCAGTTACACAATCTGATGAGATAAATATCATATCATCAGTTATGGCCAAAAAGCTTGGAGCTAAATATAGTATAGCTAGAGTTAGAAATCCAGAGTACTTTACTCAAATGCAGTTTATGAGTGAATCTTTAGGAATAGATGCAATGCTGAATCCTGAAGCTGAATCAGCTTATTGTATAGCAAGAAACTTAGAGTTTCCAACTGCATTAAATGTAGAAACTTTCTCAAGTAACAAAGTAAATATTGTAGAATTAATGGTTGAAGAGAATAGTTATTTAGATGGACTAAAACTTATAGATTTTAAAAAGAATAAAAATTTTAAAGGTATCTTAGTATGTATAGTTAAAAGAGGAAAAGATATATATATTCCTACTGGAAACTTTGTTTTACAAGCAAAAGATAAAATATATGTAACTGGAATTCAAAGTGATCTTTCTAATTTCTATAAATCTTTAGGACATGTAGAGGAACGTATAAAATCAGTTGTTATCGTTGGTGGAGGAAGAATCACTTATTACTTAACATCTATTCTTTTAGAGAGAAAAATTGATGTTAAAATTATTGAGTTAAATGAGGATAGAGCTAAAAAGCTTAGTGAAACTTTTGAAAATGCTATAGTTGTCCATGGAAATGGAACTGATAGTGATCTTTTAGAAGAGGAAAGATTTGATAAATATGATGCTTGTGTTTCTCTTACAGGAATAGATGAAGAAAATATTATTATTTCAATGTATGCTAATAAAAAAGGAATTAAGAAAAACATTACAAAGATAAATGGAATCAGCTTATTTAATGTTTTAGAGTTAGTAGGACTTCAATCAATTGTAACTCCTAAAAAGATAGTTGCAGATAATATAGTAAAAATTGTTAGATCCTTAGCTAGCTCACAAAAAGAGGACAATATAGAGACTCTTTACAGAATAGCTGATAACAATGTTGAGGCCATAGAGTTTAAAGTACCAGAAGATAGTTTAGTTAGTGGTATACCTTTAAAAGATCTAAATATCAAAAAGAATCTTCTTATTGCTTATATTATTAGAGAAAATCAACTTATTTTCCCAGGAGGAAATGATACTATCGAAGCTGGAGATAGAGTTATTATAATCACTACTGAAAAATATCTTAATAATATAAATAAAATTTTAGAGTAATGGGGAAGATAGAGAATGAATAATAAAATGATACTATATATAATAGGGCAAATATTAAAGTTGGAAGCTGTTTTTATGATAGTTCCATTGATACTTAGTATTGTGTATAATGATGGTAAAAATGTTGTTTTTGCTTTTTTAGCTACAATAATATTGTTATTAGTGATTGGAATTCCATCCTCTCTTAAACTACCTAAAAATCAAAAGATTTTTGCTAAAGAGGGATTGATTATAGTTGCTTTTTCTTGGATAATTCTCTCAATTTTTGGAGCTTTTCCTTTTGTTTTTAGTAGAGAGATTCCATCATTTATAGATGCTTTCTTTGAAGTTGTAAGTGGTTTTACAACTACTGGAGCAAGTATATTAACAGATGTAGAAGCTATGAGCAAATCTTTACTATTTTGGAGAAGTTTCACTCACTTTGTTGGTGGAATGGGAGTTTTAGTTTTAGCACTAGCTATTTTACCTAAAAATAGTAACCAGTCACTACATATAATGAAAGCTGAAGTCCCTGGTCCTACCTTTGGAAAATTAGTAGCAAAGATGTCTTATAACTCAAGAATTTTATATTTAATCTATATTTTTATAACTTTAGTTGTAACTATTCTTTTAAAACTTGGAGGATTACCTTGGTTTGACTCTATTCTTCACGCTTTCGGAGCAGCAGGAACTGGAGGTTTCGGTATAAAAAATAATAGTGTTGCCTTTTATAACAGTGCATATGTAGAATATGTATTAGGAGTTGCAATGCTTCTATTTGGTATGAACTTCAACCTATTTTATGCTCTACTTTTGAAAAATTTTAAGCAAGTGTATAAAAATGAGGAGTTAAGATATTATTTACTAATAGTTTTTGGAGCTATTGTTCTAATTGCTTTTAACATACACTCAATGTATGATGATTTTTCAACAATGATAAGAGATATTTTCTTTACAGTATCTTCTATTATAACAACAACAGGATTTTCTACTGCTGACTTTGATAAATGGCCAGTATTCTCTAAAACAATATTGTTATTAATAATGTTTGTAGGAGGATGTGCAGGTTCTACTGCTGGAGGATTAAAAATATCGAGAGTTTTACTACTTTTCAAAAATGTAGTAAATGAATTCAAAAAAATAGGAACTCCTAATAGAGTTATAAGTTTAAGAATGGATGGTAAGGCTGTACCTAAAGAGTTACTAGAAGGAATTAATGTATATTTAGCAATATATATCACTATATTCTTAATTTTAATCTGTTGTGTTTCTCTTGAAATGCCAGATTTTGTATCAGCATTTAGTGCTGTAACTGCAACATTTAATAATATAGGTCCAGGAATGGGAGTTGTAGGTCCTACTTGTAACTATTCTGCTATCTCTCCTATAAATAAAGTGATATTATCTTTTAGTATGTTATTAGGAAGATTAGAGATATTCCCAATACTATTCCTATTTTCTCCTAATCTCTATAAAAGAAACACAAAATATTAAAAATTTAAAAGGATTTTGTTCATGCAATTAGTATATTAAAAGAAGGGGAAATAAAATTTGGAGGTCAAAATGAAAAAATTACTTTTATTGCTTACTTTAATGGCTTTTACTGCTTGTGGTGGACAGAAGAAAATTGTAGTTGATTCACTTACTTATGAAAAAAATGGTGATAACTACTCTTACAAAATTGAGATTCCTCAAATAAAAGGGATAAGAAACAAAGAGATAGAAGAATTAAATGTTGAATTATCAGAACTTGCTGATAGCACTATTGAAAGTATGGTAAATGGATTGGAAGGTAGCCCTGCTGAATATATTGAGAGCTATCAAACATTTGAAAATGATTTTGGTCTAACTTCGATTTTATTAGAAACTTATTCAATAGGAGAAAATGATGCTAATGGAATTCAAGCATCAGAATCTATAAATATAAAAAATTCTGATGGTTCTTTTGTAACTTTTGATTCTTTCTTTAAAAAGGGAGCAAGGGAATATATAGTTAATCAGATAGAAAATATTATAAATAAAACTAGTGGAAAAATAGTTTTAAACTCTAATGGAGAAGAGGTTGCTTTCTTTGAAGATGTAGAAATAAACTTAAATGATTCTGCTATGTATTTTGAAGGAAATGATATCTGCTTTAAATTTGATATGTATGAGTTAGCTCCACATTCAGAGGGGCAACCTATAATAAGATTTCCTAAAGAGGAGTTAAAAGAGTTTATAAGATAAAAGAACTAGCTACTTTCAGTTACGTAGTTACAGAAAATTAAAAATCAGCTAAAAATTAGGGGCTGTTGCAAATTGATGATTTTATATTTTAATTTGCTCAGCTTCTTTTTATTTTTACAAAGTAATTATTCAGCTATCAATTAAAAAGTAATTTTCTCTAACATCAAGTTGGTGTAATTTGGAAGTGAATACTAGAAACCCTTAACGAAATGCAGTTAAGAAAATGCAACAGCTTCTTTTTAATTAAATATTCTGATAATCTTTTATGAAGATTAAAAGGCTTTGCTCACTTTTTATCTTTTCCTAATTTAATAGATAAAATATAAGTTCATAAGAGCTTTTAAAAAAGTAAAAGAACACTCTCATTGTAGTGCCTCTCCATCTTATCTGTCTAAGATTTTAGGTGCAGTACACATATGAAAGTGTTCTTAAAATATAGAAAAGTATTTAGGAGCTTAAATTAAAAAATTTTTATCTCTTTCTTCATAAACATAAGTTCAATTTCACTATCTTTTCCAAATAACTTATTCTCTCCTCTGTTTAAAAGATCAACTAAAAATTCCACATTATTTTTTACAACTGTATATCTAATAATATTACCTGTTATCATAAAATCTTTTATGTGAGCTTTAGTAGTGCAAAAATTCTCCTCTTGGTAATTTCTTCCCTCTTCTCTTACATATATTGACTCAGGACGTACAGCAACTATTTTACCCTTTATACCAAATATCTTCTCTGCATCTTCACCTTTAAAGATATTATAGTTTCCAATAAAATCAACCATAAATTCATTGGCAGGGTTTGTGTAGATCTCTTCAGGAGTTCCAAACTGTGAAATCTCCCCTTTATTCATAACAAACACTCTATCTGAAACAGCTAGTGCCTCTTCTTGATCATGTGTTACAAAAATTGTTGTTATTCCCAATTGCTTTTGAATCTTTCTCAACTTATCTCTCAAACTTTTTCTTATTTTAGCATCCAGAGCTGATAGTGACTCATCAAGAAGAAGTATTTTAGGTCTTGTTATCAAGGCTCTAGCAAAAGCTACCCTCTGTTGTTGTCCCCCAGAAAGTTCATTAGGATAATAATTCTCTTTTCCATTTAGTTCAACCATATCTATAATACTTTTTATCTTTTCATCATAATCTTTTTCTTTTTTCATTTTAAGACCAAATTCTATATTCTCCCAAACTGTCATATTTGGAAAAAGAGCATAGTTTTGAAAAACCATTCCTATGTGTCTATCTTTTGGTAAAGTATTTGTCATATCTTTATTATCAATAAATATTGAACCGTTATCTATTGAATTAAGCCCTGCTATACATCTTAAAAGAGTACTCTTTCCACACCCTGACGGACCTAAAAGAGTTATAAACTCTCCCTCTTCAATATTAAGACTTAGATTTTTCAATACCTTAGTATCTCCAAATGATTTTTCAAAATTCTTTATTTCAACAAAACTCATCTATTAATCCTTCCTTTTTACCTTTGATTTTGATATTTTCTCAATATTTACTGCAATAAATGTCACTGCAAATATAAATAGAAAAAACAGAGTTACCATTGCACTTGTAAAGTGTCCACTTTTTCCCTTCATATTGTAAAGATAAACTTGAAGTGTTTCAAAACTTCCACCAATAAGCAAGTTAGCATACATAAATTCTCCTAAAAGAATAGCAAAGCTAAGTATTCCAGAACTCATTATCCCTTTTTTTAAATTTGGAAGAATAACATATCTAAATGCTTCAAAGTTTGTTCCACCTAAAATATTTACAGTTTCCACAAGACTTTTCAGATGAAGTGCATCAAGACTGTTCTTTATCCCTCTATATATAAAGGGAAATGCCACAGAGAAATATGCCCCAATAATTATAAGAGGAACACCAAATACTCTTACATTTACTCCAGAATAAACATTCAAAAGTCCAACTGCAAGAACAACAGCAGGAACCATAAAAGGTAGAAGTGAGATAAACTCTATCACTTTTAAAACTTTAGGAAAGTAGTAAGCTGATATTACTATTGATGGAATTATCACAAACATACTCACTAAAAGAGATACAATTCCTATTGCAAAACTTCTTTGAAGAGAGACTAGAAATCTTAAATCAGTAAAAAGTGCTACAAACCATTTTAATGTAAATCCATCTGGTAAAATTGTTGCCCCCCAACTGCTACTTAAAGAGTAAAGAATCGTTCCTATAACAGGAATAGAGAGAAAAAATAGTATTATTCTTGTAATAATATAGTGTTTTCTACTATCTCCCATCTATCTCTCCTCCTTTCTAAATCTATTGTTTTGTACAAACTTCTCATTTATAAAAAATACAATCAGTATCATAAGTATCAAAAGAACTGCAAGAGCTGAGGCTAAATTTGGTTTTAAAATTACATCTCCAGAAATCAAAGCTCCTATCCTTATAGGGATAATATTATAGTTTGATACCATTATTCCATAGGCAGTTGCATAAGCTCCAATAGCATTTGTAAAAAGAATTATCCCTGTTCCAATAATAGAAGATTTTAAAATTGGAAACCCTATTCTTCTCCAATAATCAAACTTCCCTCCTCCTAAAAGGCTACAAGCTTCCTTCCATCTTTCATCAAGAGAATCAAAGGCAGGATATAAAAGCAGTGTCCCTAAAGGAATTTGAAAATATGTATATACAAGTATCAATCCATATTGAGTATAGATATCAAACCCTTCTATTCCTAACTTTTGTAAGATAATTGTCATCGCCCCATTTGCCCCTAAAATTATTATAAAGGCAAAGGCAAGGGGAAGTCCTGAGAAATTTGACATCATATTTGAGTATAAAAGCACATTCTCTCTAATCTTCTCATTAAGTCTACTTATTGAGTAAGCCAATTGAAATGATACTAACATTCCAAATATTGTTGAGAGAAGTGAAACTTTTATACTATTGTAAAATCCCTGTCTATAAAATTTACTTTGAAAAATATATTTATAGTTATAAAGTGAATATACACTATCTCCATCAGCTCTAAAACTTCCCTCTATAACTGAAAATATGGGAACGACTAAAAAGAATATAACTATCAATAGAAGAGGAATTAAAAACAATCCATATTTAATCTTCTCCTTTGTTTTCCTCTTCATTTTTAATACCCCCTATAAAAAGTCTCAGCTCTTTTTTTCATCTCATCTGTTCCTATTCCTAAAATAGAAGTGATAATTGATGTAACATAGATCTGTTCTATCTCTTCACCTAATTGTAAATCTTTTTTATCATTTATTACCCAAAGAGGAACTTCAGCTTCAAGCTTATCTTTTCCACTGTGCATTCCATCAACACTCATTCCATGATCTGAAGTTACTATAATAGTGTACCCCTCTTCTATCCATTTTGGAACAAATGTAGATAGAAGATTATCAGCTACTCTTACACTATATCTATACTCTTTACTATCTGAACCAAATTTATGCCCAGCATCATCAATATTCATTGAGTGTATCATTAAAAAATCTGGATTGTACTTTTCTCTTATATATTCTCCATCAACAAATACAACTTCATCTGGATAATGATCAAGTGTATAGAATCTTCCATGTTGAATATTTTTATTTTCATCATTTGTAGTTGTATCTTTAATCTTGTTGAAAGGTATTGAATTATAAAGTTCACTTAACCAATAATACCCTGATACCCCTGTAACAAGCCCTGCTTCCCTGCATAATGAAAAGATATTTTTCTCCTTTGACATAATTGGAGTCCCATTATTAAGGACTCCATGTTCAATAGGCTTTTTTCCTGTCAATAGTGTTTCATATAGAGGCTTTGAAAGAGAAGGCATCTCTGAAAGAACTTTCAGAAATTTTGCTTTTCCCTCTCTTTCAAGAGCTATCATATACCCCATATACTCTGAATTTTTATAGTTTAATCCATCTAAAAGGACAAATATTACCCTATTTTTTTCTTCTATAATAGTTTTGTACATAACAGTTTTATAAAGCTTATTTATTTACTTTATAAATTACCTCCTCTTGCCATAATTGAGAGATATTTTCAGATTTTTTTTTCCAAGCATCAAAATCTTTTACAGGTCTTGCATTTTTGTATTGTTCATTTGGAAGAAGTTTTGCTTTTACATCTTCAGGAAGTACAACACCTGTTCTGATAGGTTTTGCATATCCTTCAGCAAGATTGATTTGTCCCTCATCACTTAAAATAAACTCTCTAGTAAGTTTTGCAGCATTTGGGTGTTTAGCATATTTATTGATTATTGTTGCATAACCACTTGTTAATGATCCATCAGATGGAATTAAAACTTCAAATTTTTCTCTATCAATTTGATCTCTGTAGTTAAGTCCGTTAAAATCCCAAACAAGTCCTACTTCAACTTCTCCCTTTTCAAGATTTGCTATCATAGGGTCATTTAAAAGAAGTCTACCTTGTTCAGCCATCTTACCAAAATAATCTATGGCAGGTTGAATATTTCCTTCATCTCCTCCTAAAGCAAAGGCTGCTGCAAGAACTGAATTTGTAGCTTGAGATGCAATTCCAACAGCTCCCACTGTTACTTTAGCATTGCTTTCTCCAAGTTCTTTCCAAGATGTAGGAATATCTTTTACAAGTTCTTTATTTACTATGAAAGCTATTGTTCCTGTGTAACCTATTACCCAATGTCCATCTTTATCTTTTGCCCATTCAGGAATCTCCTCCCAAGTTGTAGGTTTGTATGGTTGTGTTACTCCTTGAGCTACTGCAACAGTTCCAAACTCATAACCGATATCTCCAATATCTGCTGTGGCATTTTCTTTTTCAGCTTTAAATTTTGCTATCTCCTCAGCACTTGACATATCTGTATCTACATGTTTTAAACCATATTTTGTATTTATATCTTTCCAAGTTCCTACCCAGTTTGCCCAAGCATCAGGCATTCCTACACTATTAACCTCTCCCTCTGCTTTTGCTGCTGTTGTTATCTCTTCTAAATTCATAGGAGTTTTTACAGCAACCTCTTGTTTTGTCTCCTCTTTACTTCCACAACCAGCAAATGCTCCTAAAATCATAATTCCAAGTAGTAATTTTTTCATCTTTTAATTTCCTCCTATTTTAATCTTTAATTATAAATCTCTATACTCTACTTTTCTCTTTTCAAATGTACAAAATTTTTCAAAACCAATCTCTTTTAATTCCTCTCTCGCCTTATCAAAGTCTTTCATTATATCTGAGGCTTTGTGAGCATCTGATCCCATTGTAATTATTTTTCCTCCAAGCTCTTTGTATCTCTCTAGGTTTCTTCTGCATGGATGAAAATCTTTTAAACCATATCTCAATCCTGAAGTATTTAGTTCAATTCCTATATTTTTCTTTATAAGTTTTATAAAAATTTGATCAATAATCTCTTTGTGTAGCTCAAAATTTATCTCTCTATAATCATTGTGAAATGCTTTTCCATATCTATTTATAAAATCAAGATGTCCACATACATTTATTCTTGGAAATAGTTTTATTGTTTCTAAAATCTCTTCAAAATACATTCTATGTGCTTCATCCTTTGAATACTTTTCAAAAAACTTTCTTCCAGCTACATTCATACCCTTTATACAATGAAAAGATCCTATTATAAAATCTATATCTTCACAATTAAAAATCCCATCGTACTTTCTTACTAACTGTGGTTGAAGTCCTAGCTCAACTCCAATTTTTATCTTTATCCTATCTCTATAAGTTTCTTTGAGTTTCTTTAAAGTTTCAATATATTTAGGAACATCTAATTCAAAAATCTTTATTCCATCTGCATAATCTAAATCAAGATGATCTGTTATAGTAATTTCATCCATTCCCAATTCAATAGCTCTTTCAGCTATGTTTTCTAATCTCTCCACAGAATCTCCTGAAAAATTACTGTGTACATGTGAATCTGCTTTATACATATTTTTTCCTCCTTACTTTATGGAAAAATTTTATAGTAACAAGGTTAAAAAAATATTTATACAGTGTAAAATTAAAGTGAAAAATTTTTTTCATAAAAAAAGATAATTTCTTAGGGTTTACCTGTTGAATTTTTTTATAAAAAGGAATATAATTAGGTTGCTGAAGACTTAGGAGATGGTTTTAATGAAAGAACATAAATACGTAAACTTTAGTCAAGAATACGATGTACACTACATCATCAATAAATACCCAAAAAAAGAACATGAGGCTGTAAAAGAGTATCTTGAAACTTTAAAAGGTCAAAAAACTCTTACTCATGATGACGTTTTTGCTCTTATTGAAAAAAATTTGAAATTCAAAAAAATAGCTAAATAGGAACTATTTATTTATTTTATTATTTTAAATTTAGATCTTCAGTATAAAGAAAAGGAGTTGTAGCAATCATTTGATATACTATAACTCCTTTTAATTTTAGTATCTGTAAAATCCTTTATGCTCAAATATTGATGTTTTAATTACTCTGTTATCTGATCCACTTTTTTCCTCTATAACTTTTCTAGCTGTACTTGAATAGATAGGTATCATATTATTTTCTTTAACAAAATTTACCATATTATAAGTTGTACCCCATTCACCTTGTATTAAAATATAGTCCCCTGCTCTACCATTTTTAAGTAAAAAATCTTTAAAAACTTGTATATCTGTTTCAGGAGTTATATTTTGCCAAATGTATAACAACTCTTTAGGTAAATATATTATCTCATTACATTGAAGTTTTTCATTAGCATCTTTTAATTGTTGTGGTGTCAACTGGTGTGAAAATAGTAAAATTAATTTTTTATCCATTGATTTTCTCCTTTACTCTTATCTTTATACACTTATATTACAACAAAGATATTACCTAATTTTTAAAAATCTTACCTTTTTTACAATCCTATCTAATATAAAAATCACTATTTATAGTAAAAGCTCTCTCCCTACTATTGAAATTTATAAATTCTTCTGAAATAATCCCTCTCTTCTTTAACTCCCTGTCTACAATAGAATTTAAAGGTAGGACAACTTTTGTTTTAAATCTACTAAAATCCTTTTTTAATCCTTTAGAAGTTTTCTCTCTATTTTCATCTATATCATACTCATATATATTTTTCTCTGTAAGTTTAAAATTTATATTTGTAGAGTTAATAAAGTTCACAATAGGTTGAGCAAAGGCTTGTAATTTTTTTCCCCTTTTATTGAAAGCTTCCTTCATCTCCTCCTCTTCAAGAAGATTGATTTCAATGTTATATTTTAAAATCTTTAAAGTATAATCTTTTAACTCAATCTCTTTAGTAGGATCCTCTTTGAAGATCTCACATATATTTAAAAAGTTAAGGGCATTTTTTATCAATTGAATATCCCCTTTATCGTACTCCTCTAAATCTTCTAAATCACATTTATAAAATATAATTTTTATAAAATCATCTAAAGTCAATCTATTAATCAGATCACTCTTACCACTTAAATTAATTCCAAACTCCTTTAAAATGCTTTTCTTAAAGAATTGTAGAAAACTATTTGACTCTTTATCCTTGATCTTGCTATAAAAATATTCTAAAACTAGATAAAAGTATATCTCTTTTTTATAGTAGATCTCCTCTTCAAAATCATCTATATCTTCCACATCTACCCTTTCAATAAGCTTATCATCTCTATATTTTAATAGGGTTGTTATATCTAAGATATCAGCCTCTTGATTAATAAAATATACCCCTTGCTTTTGAATATAGGTAAATGGAAAATAGAACTCACTATTATTCAACCAAGAAAATTCTCTTTGAATCAAAGTTTTCCTATCCTTTTGCTCAAAGGAGATCAACACTAAGAGAGAGGCTAAAAACTCCTTTATCCTCTCCTTTGTAAAATCTGTAAAGTTAGGATACAAAAATATATTTTTTAAAAACTCTTCTACACCATTAAAAAACTTTTTATAATCCAAAGATGAGATATTTTCAAAAGTAAATAGTTGAGCTAATTTTTCAAAGAAAAAACTAATATCATCATTTCCTATATTTTTAAAGTGGCTACTTATAACATTATACTCTTTATTCTCTAAAGCTTCATTTAGCATAGTATATGTTTTCATGCTCTCTTTTAAAGGCTCTTTTAACAGTTCCAGTGTCACAGTTAATGGTATTCTTTTTCCAAAATTTGTCTCTTCATAGGAAGAATTTTTTTCATTATAATTATATATAGGAAGTTGCAACTCCTTCCAGTTAATTGAGATAAATCCTCTTTCAGATGCCAATTTATAGAAAGCTATCCCTGACATTTTTAAGCCTAAGGTTATATCAAAAATAGTGTTCTCTTTGTTGATCTCTCCTTTAATTGCTAGATCTCTAATAGTTGTATAAATATCATCAATTGTATCATTTTTTATAGTTTTTCCAATAACATTTATATTAAATCTCTTTAATTTTTCAGATATCTCTTTAAAATTAAATTCACTTTCATTGGTATATAGAAGATAAATATTTTTTATCTCTTTAAAAACTCTAAGAGATTTAAAAATAGGAAGTTCTAAATAATCTTGAGGAAGAATTTTAGATAAACTTACACAAGAAACAAGAGTATAAATCTTTTTGTCAGAAAGTATAGCCAACTTTTGTTGAGCTATTTTTTTATAATATAACTCATTTAATATTTCCTGCTCTCTCTCAATTAAAGGTTCATTCAAATGAAATTTCAGCATAATTTCAAACTCTTCTTCTGAATATTTTTCTGTTGAAAATAGTGATTCTATCTTACTTTTTATCTCTTCTCTTATCATAAATCTCCCCTCTAAAAACAAAATTTTAATATATCATACAAATTTATTTTAATCTTTTTATACGTCCAAGTCCTATACTCTTTCTTTTTCCTAAGCAGATATTATCTGGAAGTAGAGCATTTGTTTGAAACTCCCCAGAGAAAACTAAAATTTCAGTATCTTTTTTTATAATTTTCTCCTCTTTAAATTCTCCCTTTGCTACAATTCTTTTATCTACCCAAATTCCACACATTTTAAAAAACTCTAAAATATTATTTCTCAACTGATTATCAAGGGAAAATTCCCCTTTAATATATTTTTTGTAATTTACATCATTTAAAGCAAACCAAAGAGTTTCAAACTTATATTTGTACATCTTATCTGTTACCTCTGGAGTTGGAAAAGTAATTGTTATCTCTGGTTCAACATCAATTATCTCCTCACCTAACTTTATACTTTTTAACTCTTCAATATGCTCTAAAAGAATATCTCCTCCCTTATCTATACCCATTATAGCTAAATCCCCATCTATTACCCTATATTGGATATATGAAAAATCATAGTTAAAAGATAGTTCATCTAAATGGTTATGAAACTGCACTATATTTCTAAAATAGTTACCACAATATCCTCTCAATCCCTCTGAGGCACTATTACTAAATTTTCTATCACTTTTCAAAATTATATCTACTTTTTTCATATTTTCTCCCCTATTATCTACTTAATTCTAATCTGATTATACCATGAAAATATAATAAAAAAATAGATAATTTCTTATTATTAATCTTTCCTTCTCTCCTGAATAAAAAAGTAAATCTTCTACTATTTTTAGTAAATGGAAAATATATAATAGTGACATAACAAAGGGAGAAAAAATCAAAAATTAGGAGGTAGACTATGAACAATACTAACAAAAAAATAATATTAGGGGTTGTAGCAATTTTAGGTGGAGTAATAGAAATATTAAGTGCAATAACTTCAGATGAGTAATTTAGGTAATTTTTTTTAAAAAGAGGTAATATTTTTTAACTATAATTTACACATAAAAATAAAACAAACAATGGAGGAATGAAATATGAAATACAATTTTAATGTGAATGAATTTAATGAGGAGATGTACAATGTTTTTTCTGGTTATATTGATGTTGAAAATGAAGAGATAAAAAGATTACGTAAAGAGATAGAGTTATTAAGAATTAGAAATTCTCATTTAAAAGATGAGGTAACAAAATTAAATAGAGAAAATAAAAATTTAAAGGAAAATCCTAGAAATAAAAAATACCCACTTAACTCTATAAGAGAAAGAGTGGAAAGAGAGTATGATTTTTTAAGTGAGGAAAGTAGAGAGAGTTTAATCTCTGCTGAATATATCTTTTTAAATGAAAATGAGGATATAGATTTCAGTGGAGTATATATTGGTTATATTAAACTATTTGAAATAGAGTTAAGAGGAAAATTAAGCTTAAAAGAAAATTTGACTTTTGGTAGTTTGATTGAAAAATTAGAACAAGCTAGAGTTTTCAATGGTTTAATACAAGAATTAGGTAAAAATAGAGTTATTGACAATAGAAATAGAGGAGCTCATAATGGAATAATCAAAAAAATTGAGTGTGGAAGAGTAAGAAAAGTTTTAATAGAAGAGGGTTGGTTAAGAAGAGTTGTAGAGTATTTTCAAGAGGTAGATTTAAACAACGATGAAGAGGAATTTGAAGAGTTCTAAAAATCAACTCTATGATTTCCTTAATCATAAAAAGATGGGAGCTGAATTTTATGTCCAGCTCCCTTTTAATTTAGATTATTTTTTTAAATTAGGCATAGTTTGTGCTAATATTTTGTCCATTTCTTCTGTCATATCTTTATTAGCCTCTAAGAATTTTTCAACATCTCCACTTATTTCAATAGTTTCAATAATATCCCCTTGTTGAACTTTATTTACTATCTCTTGATCTTCAGGAGCTACAACTTCACCAAAAATTGTATGTTTATAGTTTAACCAATCTGTTGGCACGTGAGTAATAAAGAATTGTGATCCGTTTGTTCCTGGTCCTGCATTAGCCATTGCTAATTTACCTGGCACATCAAATACAACCTCTTGTTTAAACTCGTCTCCAAATTGGTATCCTGGTCCTCCAGCACCTGTTCCAGTAGGATCTCCTCCTTGAATCATAAAATCAGCTATTACTCTATGGAATTTAAGCCCATCATAATATCCTCTTCTTGATAAGTGTACAAAGTTTGTAACTGTCATAGGAGCAACCTCAGGTAAAAGTCTTAGGTTAATATCTCCTTTTGATGTTTTTATTTTAGCATTTAATACTAAATTTTCCACTATTTTTCCCTCCTTAATATCTAACTTAGCTCCTGCTCCTTTTTTAGCATGGTATAAAAACCCTCCAACTATTATAAGTAACAAGATTACTATTTTTACCATTTTCATTTTCTCCTCCATAATTGTATCATAAATTTTAAAAAACTCTTAATCTTTTTTCATAACTTCATTATAAGTTTTTAACATCTCATCTTTTGAAACAGTTCCGTAGATCTCATAATACCATTCAGAATCTAATTTTTTCTTCAATAAATCTAGTTTATCTTGAACTTTAAAAATTTTACTTTCTAACTCTCTATATTTTTCTCTTATAGGTTGAAGTTGGTAGATATATTCTATCTGCTCCTCTTCCTGTATAGCATTTTTCATAAGCATAGAAACTCTTTCTTCTTCATCTAGCACCTTAGAAACTTTTTCCAAAAGATCATATTTTGTTTTTTCCAACTCTTTTTTCTCATATTGGAAAAATCTCTTTATTACCTCTGCTCCTGAATCTCCTTTTAATTTTTCTCTCAAAGCAACTTGAGATTCAATATACTCTTTAGAAAGATTATTTTTTATCATTATATTCTCTATATGCTCTCTTATTCCTTTAAGTTCTTCCTCTTTAAACTCTTTTATTCCCTCTCCAGTAAGTCCACCATAAAGCTTTTCATACTTCTCTATAACATCTTTTTCTAGTATCTCTGCCCCTGATAGATCTCCTATCTCTCTCAACTGCTTTATCTTATTATCAGTTAATTTTAGAACTTGTAGTATAACCTCTACACAAAATTTTAATAAGTGATTATCTGTTGTTTTTTCCATCTTTCTCTCCATAATATTGGTAGTAACGACACTCTATTCCACCATTATATAATTTTCTATTTTTAGTAGCTTTCTTTCCAAAAGCTTTTTCAAACTCTTCATAAGATGTGATTATATAGTAAGACCATTTTGGAAGTCTCATTCTACAAATATCTCCTAAAAGTCCATATAATCTCTCAACTGCCTCTTTATCTAACAATCTATCTCCATAAGGTGGGTTAGTTATTAGACAACCTTGTCTCTCTTCCATTTCAAGATCTAAGAAGTTTTTACACTCTAATGTTATCTCCTCTTCAACACCAGCTTTTTTAATATTCTCTCTAGCTATCTCAATAGTATCAGCATCTATATCTGAACCAAATATTTTTACCTCTTTTTCATAGTTCTCTTGTGAAAAAGCTTCATCTCTAACCTCTATCCAATCATTTTCTGGTATGATACTCCACCCCTCTGAAACAAAGTTTCTATTTGCCCCAGGAGCAATATTTCTAGCTATCATTGCTGCCTCTATAAGAATAGTTCCTGTCCCACACATTGGATCTACTAAAGGTCTCTCTCCACCTTTCCATCTTGAAAGTTTTACAAGAGCTGCTGCCATAGTCTCTTTTATTGGAGCCTCATTTTTTATAGCTCTATACCCTCTCTTATGAAGTCCCTCTCCACTTGTATCAATCATAACTATAAAAACATCATTATGAGCTTGAATTTTAATTGCATAACGAGGTCCATCTTCATAAAAATACTCTTTCTTATATTTCTCTTTTAATTTTTCAACAATAGCTTTCTTAGTTATTCTTTGAATATCTGATTTAGAAAAAAGTTTTGATTTTACAGAACTTACCCAACTAACAGGAAACTCTCCATTTTCTGGAATATAGTTTTGCCAATCTATCTTTTTTATATTTCTAAATAGTTCATCAAATGTAAAAGCTTTAAACTCTCCCATCTTAATAAAAACTCTATCTGCACATCTCAAATGAATATTTGCTTTAGGAATATCTCTAACTGTTCCGTCAAATTCAACTCTTCCATTAAAAGTCTTTACATTTTTAAACCCTAACTCTACACATTCATCTCTCACTATACTTTCAAGTCCCATTGTACTTGATGCTATTAAAGTTATATTTTCCATTTACTCTCCTTCAAATTTGTTACTTTTTTCCTCTGCTTTTTTTAATTTTGCTAAATAAATAAGTTTAATTATTCCAAATGCTGGAACTCCGAAAAACATTCCTACTGGTCCCATTAAACTTCCACCTATAAGTACTGCTACAACTACCCAAAAAGTACTCATTCCAACAGTTTCACTTACTATTTTTGGACCTATTACCCAACCATCAACAGTTTGAGCTATTATCATGGCCAAAAATAGATAAAATACTTTCATTGGTTCTGCTAATACAACTAGAAATACCGCTATAACTCCGGCTATAAAAGAACCTATATATGGAATCATATTTCCTATCCCTATCATAATTCCACTTAAAAGGGCATAGGGAACATTGCAAACTAATAGTACACCAAAAGTTACAGCCCCTACGATTCCTGAGGTAATCATTCTACCCCAAACATAGTTTAGTAGTACTTGCCTTGAAGAGTTTAAAAACTCACTATACTCTTTTCCTCTTTCATTTCCAAAACATATTTTTAAAATATTATCTTTAAAATTTATAAAATATCTCTTATCAATTAAGATAAAAAATGCCAAAAAGAAACCTATAAAAAATTTACCTAGAGCTACTAGCCACCACATAATATTCATTACAACAGTAAAGCTATACTCTTGAATCTTTCCTATATTTTTCTTAAAGAGTGCTATAATGTTATTTTCAAGTTGTTTCTCTCCAATTACCAATATATTTTTCTCTTTTAAATACTCTATGCACTGCGTTATTGTACTTCCAATTTTATCTTGCATCATTGGAAACTTGCTATATAATTCTTTAAAACTTTTTCCAAGTTCAGGCAGAACAAGTCCAATAAAACTTACTACTAAAATCACTACCAACAAAAAAGTTAAACACACTGATTTTAACCTACTTAACTTTGTTTTCTTCTCTATCTTAGTAACTACTGGATCTAAGAATATCGTTATAAATAGAGCATAAATAACTGGCACAAGATACCCTACATAAGTAGAATATATCTCTTTTAATGCCTCATATCTTTGAAAAAAACTTTGAATTAAAATTAAAACAATCCCTATTCCTATTATCTTAAAATAGCTTAGTTTTTTATTCATCTGTAATACTCCCTATCTAACTATAAAGTCTATATCATCGCTGTCTGTATTATCTCCCTTATCCCCAACTATTTTTATCAATAATCTATCAGGAACTCCTATTATAACCTCTCCTGGATCCTTTATCCACCCTTGTTTTACATTCAATTTTAAAGGTGAATTGGAGCTTGTAACTCTTACCATATTATCTTTAAATTTAACATTTACTCCACCTATATTGGTATCTACAAAAATATCTCTCTCCTCTTTTTGCAAAGGGTATACATATTTTAATTCGCTATCTACATATATTTCAACTTTTGAGGCTCTCTCTTGAGAAAGATTCATTATTTTTAATCCAAGCCCAGTAAAAAATATTATAAAAAAAGAATATATTATTAAATCTCCAATTTTAAAGTATTTTCTTTTTCTCCTCATATTGCTCCTTTTTTATAAATTAGATACTCCTATTCTCTCTCCCATATAAACTTTTGTTTCTATTCCCTTTTGAGTATTTTCCAAAAGATCTCTATCTATCTGTATTTTTCCCTTTTCAAAAACTAAAATACAAGTTGAACCTCCAAAATAGAAATACCCTTTCTCTTCTCCCTTATTTACAAAAGAGTTTGCCTTATAAGTTTGAGTTATTCCTCCTACCATTGTAGCTCCAACTTCAAACATTGCTATATCTCCAAATTTTTCTGTTTTAAGAATAGAGTATTCTCTCTTGTTTTCACAGAAAATTCTAAAGTTTTGTTTTACAGCATGGGTAGATACAGAGTAATACCACCCATCTATAAGTTTGCTTTCACTTATATTTCCATCTGCTGGGAAGTGAAATCTATGATAATCTACTGGAGCTAATCTTATAATAACAAACACTCCATCTTCATATTTTTTAGCTAGCTCTTTATCTCTAAAAAACTCCTCTAAAGAGAATTTATCCCCTTTAACAAAAAATTTATCTTTATCTTTTATATTTTCATAAGCTAGTATTTTTCCATCTGCTGGAGATACTAATACATCTTCTGAATAATCTATTTTTCTAGCTCCTACTTTTAACTCTCTGTAAAAGAAATCATTAAAAGATGTAAACTCTTCAACTTTCTTTTTAGCTTCACTAATATTTATCTCTGCTTCCTCTATAAAAGGTACAATTTTTTTACATGATTCAGGAAGTGACATCTTTTTACCATAAAACTCTGTTAAAAATTTCTTTTTAACTACAAGATTTAATGGTAATTCCCCTAATGGATTATAATATAAAAATTTAAGATATTTCTCCCCTGGAACTTTCTCTGTAAGAATCTCTCCAGTTTTTCTCTCTATATATTTTATTTTACTAAATTTCACTTTTTCTCCTTTTATTTTTATAAATTACTAGCATTTTTGTCCAAAAATTTATATAATAACATATATCATATCTTAATGGGAGGAATTTATAATATGAACAAAATAGCTCTTATAGCTCATGACAATATGAAAGATGATATTGTTGCTTTTGCTAAAAAACATGCTGATTTTTTTAAAAATTATGAACTTGTTGCCACTGGAACAACAGGGCAAAAAATTATGGATGCCACTGGTTTAAATATTCACAGATATCAATCTGGACCTATTGGTGGAGACCAACAAATCGGTGCTGAAATAGCTACTAACAACATTTTAGCTGTTTTCTTTTTAAGAGATCCTCTTACAGCACAACCTCACGAACCAGATATCTCTGCTCTTATCAGATTAGCTGACGTTCATAAAATACCAATTGCAACTAATATCTCAACTGCTGAATTATTAGTTAAAGCTTTATCACTTTAATGTCTATTATGACTCTCATCCTATTTAGAATGAGAGTCATTTTTTGTTACTTCTGATTTTATAGTTTTTATTAGATCATACTTTAATTTTATAAGATCTTCTGATAAGTCTACTTTATATTTATGAGGGTTTTCAAGTCTCTTTCTCTCCTCTGAAACTTTTTCTAAACTGTCAAGATAGTATCTTTGAGATCCTAACACATCAAATAATTTTTCATATTCATCTCTTATTATCTCTCCAGATTTTACATACTCTCTAGTTAAGTTTTTAACTGAATACTCTCCAGATTTTAGATTACTAAATTTAAACTCATATTTTTCATCTCTGATAGTTATATCTTTACCTTCAGTTAATTTTTCTTTATCCTTGTCATCTCTCACTAAAGTTACAAGGTCAGCATATGCTAATCCCTCTTTATCATAAATTCTGTAAACTTCTTTAAATCCTGGGTTTGATATTTTAATAATATCTTCTGATAGTTTTATAACTGGCTCTTTATCTATCTCTACAATTTTGTATACTCCACCAAAACAAGGGTTTGATTTACTAACTGCTATCTCATCCCCAACACCATAGACATCAGCACAAACTCCTTGCTCTCTCAATGATCTTATTAACTCCTCATTTAATGAGTTAGTAAGGAAAATTTTAGCCTTTTTCAATCCTGCTTCATCAAGCATAGCTCTACATTTTTTAGATAGGTATGCTAAGTCTCCTGAATCTATTCTAACACCATAGATTCCATTGTATGAATCATCAATTCCACAAGCTTTAAATGAATCTATTGCATTTTTTATACCTATTCCTAAAGTGTTATAAGTATCTATAAGAAGTACTAAAGCATTTGATTTTCTATTTCTTCTATGTTTGATAAAAGTATCAAAAGCTTCTCTTTCAGCATGGCTTCCAACACCAAAAGTTTGTATATATGAGTGTGCCATTGTTCCTATGCTTGGAATACCATATTTATACTCTGTTACTAAATTTGAATGGCTTGTACATCCCCCTATAACTGCTGCTTTATTTCCTGCAACTGCACTATCAAAACCATGTGCTCTTCTACTTCCAAATGATGATACTTGCACTGGATAAGCTGCTCTTGTTACCCTTGATGCTTTAGTAGCTATTGCCATTTGCATATTGATTATATTTAAAATAGGTGTTTCTAAAATTTTAGCTTGAATTAATGGAGCTTTAATTGTTATTACAGGCTCATTAGGGTACACTATCTCCCCATCTCTCATAGCATACATATCCCCAGTGAATTTTATCTTTGAAAGATATTCTACTAAGTGTTCCTCGTGAATAAGTTTAGAAAAGTACATTCTCTTCTCCTCTTCACTTGTGCTATTCATAATCTCAATTAAATTGATTACCTCTTGCACTCCTGAAACAACTGCAAATCCTCCATCCTCTGTTTTTCTAAAGAACACATCAAAAACAGCCTCTTTCTCCTCCATGTGTTCCATTAAAAAAATATCACTCTCTGTGTATTGGTATCTATCTGAATTTATTACTTTTGCAAATTCTGTTAAAACTACTTCCTTATCCATATTTTTACTACCTCTTCCCTTTATTTTAATTTAATTTCATACATTTTATCTTAATAATTATATCATTTATTTTTTGTTTTTCCAAATTCTTATTGTAAAACTTGCAAAAATTCATAATTTGTAATAAAATTAATAAAAAATATGTTGAGGTGAAGGAATGAAAGCTGTTATTCAAAGAGTTAAATACTCTAGTGTTACTGTTGATGGAAAAAAAATAGGAGAGATTCAAAATGGACTTCTTGTTCTTTTAGGAGTTACTCATACAGATAGCGAAAAAGAGGTTAACTGGTTAGCAACTAAAATTAAAGATCTTAGAATTTTTGAAGATGAAGATGGAAAAATGAATTTAGGTTTAGAAGATATTAAAGGGGAACTTTTGGTAATTTCTCAATTTACTCTATATGGAAACTGCATTAAAGGACGTCGTCCAGGGTTTACTGATGCTGCTAGACCTGATCTTGCAGAGCCACTTTATGAGAAGTTCCTTGAAAAGTGTAGAAGTTTTGGTATAAAAACTGAATGTGGAGAGTTTGGAGCTGATATGAAAGTTGAGCTTTTAAACGATGGACCTGTTACTTTAGTAATTGACACAAAGGATGTAGCTAATCTTAAATAGATGTAGCTACTCAGCTGTGTGTAAAGTTTATAAAAGATTGTCTAGTTCAAAGTTCAATTTTTATAATACTAGGTTATCTTTTAAAGATTAATTTTCAAAACTTATATTTTTCTTAAAAATAAAAAAAGCTAAATTTTCTAATCTAGCTTTTTTACAATATTTTTTTAGAAACGTTAATTGCTATTTATTAGGGCATCTAATAGTGCTTCAGCTAATTTTCTTTTCTCTGAAGTTAATTTATCTATTTTTTTATATAATGGATCTTTTACATTCTTATTTAATTCATTTCTTATTTTTAAAACTTTACCACAAGTAATTATATTCTCTCTTTTTACCTCTATATCCTCATATTTTTTATTGTCGCTTGCAAGAATATAAATTCCATTTTTATGTTTTACTCTTTTTATAAGTCCTTCATTAGAATTACCTTTTTTTATTAAAAATACTCCTATTTCTCCTTTTTCAAGAATAACATTCTTTTTAACTATAAGAATGGCTCCATCTAAAATGGTTTTTTCCATACTATCTCCATTAAATTTAACTCCAAAAATTTCCCCATTACTTTTTGGAAACGGAAGAAAATAAATAGGATCTTCATAATTTTTATTATCTAATCCAGCTTCTACAGTATTGTATATAGGAATATTTATAAGCTCAATTTCTAATGTTTTATTATTTGGTAAATATTCATCATCTATATATCCAACTTTATTAAATAATTCTATCTGATTAAGTTCTAATATTCTTGCTAGTTCTTTAAGATAAATAGGATTTATTTTTTTCTTTTTTCCATTTTCTATTCTAGATAAATCAGCTTTATTTATTCCAGTATAATTTTCTATATAATTTGTACTATAACTAAGTTCTTCTCTTCTTTTTTTTAAAAATTCTCCTAAAATCAAGGCTTGTTCATCAGTTAATTCAAAACTTTTTTTCTCCATTTTCTCACCTCCAGCTCCTTTTATAATGATATCTTAGTTTATTTGTTGATATTTATCAATATTTTTATAAAAAATTAACTATTTAAAGTAGTGTATTTTTTCTTTTTTAATTTTTTAAAAACTCTTTTAGTTCTCTTTCTACTACTCTTTTTATGTTCAAAGCTATATTTTCTGCATACTCTATATCTAAGTTTACTTTTTTAGCAACTTCTAATATTTCCTTTATTCCAGGATTTTTACTATTACCATTTACTAATGTAGCATGTTCTTTACCAATAGAAGAATTACTATAAATTAAATCATAAGCTGGAGATAGTTTCCAAGAATCATCTTTTCTATTATAGATAAATGAGAAATTTTTAGAGTGATCATCTCTGTTATGAGCAAAGATATTGAAACACATCAGCTTAAACATTTTTTTTGTTTCTTCTTCACTTAAAGTTAATTCCTTGGTAAGCTTCAATAAATCAATATAATCTAGATTAGGAAATTTATGTGAAACTTCTAATAATGCACTAGCTGTAATCATATGTATTCCCTCATTATTCATATCCCTATCAAATCTTTTTATTCCAAAATAACCTTTAGATATTTCTGAAGAAAATAATCTTGTTTCAGGCATATCTATTCCACAATTTTTAGCACATATTGAATAATCATACTCCTGTTTACCTATTCCTGGTTTATCTAATAATGATGGAAACTTTATTATCCATTCCTCTTCATCAACTTTAATAAGAATTTTTGATTTTGATCCACCTAAAAATCCTCCCAATTTATAAAGTTCATCTAAATATCCTGAATCATCAACTGTTATAATTTCTTTACAAGATAGAGATAATTTATCTAAATCTATATTATTATTTCCTTCTATATCAAATTCAAGCATAGGAGAATATGTTAAAGCACCCATTCCTAACTCTCCAATCATATATAATCTATTTATTGGGTCTATTTCTCCAGGATTTATCCCAGCACTTCTTAATATTTCATTTTCAAGTAATCTTCCCCAACTATCAGGTAAGCTATCTGCAAATACTCCAAATATTCCATCAAAAAGAAATGGATTAGCTATAAACTCTTTATCTTCCAAAGGCAAGCTAAAAGGACTGATAGGAAATCCATTTTTTATCCATTGCTTATCATATCTAAAAGAAGTAGTATATGGACGTTGATTATTTGATTTAATAGTTCCTATTTTAGCTTTATTAGAAAACCAAACTTCTATCTCTTTTAATTTTTTCATTATTTTTCCTTATTCAGCTAATAATTTTTCTATTTTTGCTAAATATTTTTCTAATAAACTTAATTTTTTTTCATCAATATTATGTTTATTAGGTAATCCTAGATATAGTGTTTCTATTCTAGTTCCTATATCGTTTATGCTTAATTTTGGCATTTCAGGAACATTTGATTGTTTATTTTCTAAAGCTAGTTGTTCTGCATTTTCTAAAAGAAATCCTTGTTTAAGATTTAGAAATTCCTCTTTTGTATTGCATTTATCTATTTGATTCAATAATTTTGGTTCATTTTCTAATAGTTGAATATCATCATCACTTAGATTTAGAACTAATTTTTTACCAGCTTCAGTAGGAATATTTTCATAAAGCTTATATCTTTTTCTGTATCTTCTAGCAGTTCTTTCATTCACTCCTATATAATTAAGATACTTTATATAATTACTTGCTTCTCTAGTATTACCTGTACTTAAAAGATCAAACACTTCTGTTAAGTGTTTTCCTAGCCAAATAGTAGTTTTAGCACTAAAATTAGCATATTCTAGTGCTTTCTCTTTAATTTTTTGGTTTATTTCTGAATTATCAGTGATTTTGTCTAATAAATCTATATTCAACAAATCTTCCATCGTTAAAAGCTTTTTTTCTTCTTGGACAACAACTGTATTAGGATTAACAATAGTACTTTTTACACTTTTGCTAAAATCTACAACTTTTATTTTATTTCTACTAGCAGGTTTCATTATTTCATCTCCTTTTAACTTAAAATAAATTGTATAAGCGGACAACTTGTCCGCTTATATATTATAACAAATTTTAATCAACTTTATCAAGATTACACTCAATAATTAGTTTATTTATAATTGCTTTAAAAACATTTTGAACTTCAACTAATCTTTGATCTAATGATTCCCAGATTGATTTGTTTTTAAAAACTATTTGTTTAATAGCTGATAGTTCTTTTATTGGTTCTGGGAAAAAAATAGTACTTCCTTCTAATGATTTTTTTACTGCTTCATAGTAATCTTTTTCAATAACACTATTCAAATACTTATTAAATACTATTGCTGATACTTTATCTGCTCCTAAGTCCTTTATTATACGTGTAACCCCTTTGACTGTAACCCTATCTCCAGCACATGGAATCACGAGTCTTTTTGTATAATTTAAGACTACTTGATCGACTCTTTTAGTAGGAACAGAGTCAATCACAATGCAATCATATTTATCTTTTAAAGAGTATAAAATCTTCCCTATATTGTCTTCAAATTTTTTATTATTTTCCAGTGAACTTTCAAGAGGAATAAAATCTACATTTTCTCTTAAATTAATAATTTCACCTGTTCCATTTTTAAGCCAATATTTTAATCCTTTAGTTTTGTTGTCTATTTGTATTTCTTTATCATCAAACGAATAATATATTACTTGATCTTCAGTTTCTTTCTCTTCTACAGGTAACAACATATCTAATACATTGTTTTGTGGATCTGTTGTTATAATTAAGACTTTTTTACCTGTTACTGCTAATCCTGTTGCTATAGAACAAGCAAAAAATGTTTTCCCTATTCCACCTTTTTCTACTTTCACAGTTATTATAGGAAGTGTATTTCTTATATATTCAGGGCTATATATATTTAAAATATCTTGATCTACCATTATATTTTCCTCCTTGTAAGGTTTAAAAACAATTTTATCATCTTCAATAATTAAATCTACACATTTACTTTCTCCTAAATTCCATTTTTTAACTATATCTTGAGGGAATTGGAATTTGAAGCCATTTTTAGTCTTATCATAATTTATTTTTATATAAGACTTTAAATATATTAAATCTTCGTCTTTACTTTGTTTTTCATTGATTATACCATCTTTAAATGGAGATAAACTTAGAATATCATCTTTATATTCTATAATTACATCTCTATTTTCTGGTGTTATTTTAAGTATTTCTAAATGATCCTTAGTAAGTGATACTGCTCCAAAATTTACAGTACCATTTTTTCTCAAGGCAATAATTACATTTTTTTTCATTTGTCCTCCAATAAATCATTAGCGGACAAAATGTCCGCTAAGATTTTAAAGCATATTTTGTAATTTTATTTAAATAATTTGAACATCAACTACTGAATTAAACATTATCAGTAAAGTAAAAAAGAATAAAACTACAAAAAATATCCATAACTTCATAAAATTTTTTCTCTTTTCTTATTAAATTTTTTTTTGAAGTTTTTCTTTATAGTATCCTAATGCTATTCCAATTAAGAGAGCTTTATTTCTATCTTCTACGATAAATTTGATATCAAGTTCCTTAAAATAACATTCAACCATACCATTTTCCAATAATGTTGTACTCATAAGATCACTCCTTTATTCTTGATTTTTTTATAAAAGAATGATATAATAATTTTGAATTGAGATATTATATCTGTGAAGCTATTTTGTTTACCAGACAAAATAGCTTTTTCTTTTATAGTAATAGTATATCATAAAAAGGGTTTGTAAGCAAACACTTTTTAAATTAGTTTATAAAATCTTTATAATATTCCTTATTAGTTACTATATTCTTTATATTTTCATCATCTTATAACTCTTTTGGTAAAGTTACATATAGAAAACCATGTTTTTTAACAGCAATTAAAACTTCCTCTTTATTATCCCAATTCATATTATTTCATCTCCTAATTTTAAATAACATTTTCACAGTTTTTATCATAATAAATTTTAAATCCAAGTGAAGCAGCTTTTTGAACAAGGTTTGAAAATTCTTTTTCCATTTCAAAGTGTTCTTCAGATGTAAATTTATAAAATTGTTTATTATTAATCCAAGTAAAATTATGTGAAGAAAGATATTCTTTCATTTCTTCATTTTTTAAACCTTTAAAGTAAATTGTGCTAGATTCTTTTGTAGAATGATAATATATAATTGCATATTTATCATTACTTTTTTCAGGATTTATAATTTTCCAACTTACTTTGCTTAGCATTGGATTGTCTAAACAATATTTCAATATTCCTTTTTCTTTATAAGCGTGTTTTTCAACATACCAACTTGCACTAATAACATTTTTTAAGATATTATATAAAGTAGTTTTTAATTTTTCTTTTTCTTTAGGGTTAATTTTTAAATTATCAATAGAAAGCAACAAAGTAATCCAATTTAATCTTACTCCTTCAGCACTTTCTATTTGACTATCTGTACCTATTAGTTCAGGAAGTTCAAGATCTTTTGCCATTCTCTTTCCAAGAAGAGTTCTTTCTAATTTACAATCAGGGCAAATACTTTTTTTATTGATAATTTCATTTTCTCCTATTTCTTCTTTTATGTGTCCGCAACTATAAACAATTTTTTTCATACTCCCTCCTTTTTTACACATCACCAACAACATTTATCACATTTTAGATTAGCTCCATAGATTTTAAAATAATAGCTTCACTAAAATTAAGTCTAATTTCTTTAATAAAGTCTTTTAATTCATCTTTATTTATATTTTTATCAAAAAATTGAATTGTATTTTCATTTGTTACTATGTCAAATGCTGATTCCTCATAGAAATTTTCAAAATATGATTTTATTTCATAACAAATCCAGCGAGGAAACCCACCACTTTAGTCGTTGGGAGGAATCGCTCGTTCCCTCCTTTCTGTTAAATAATATTTTCGTGTTTCTAATAATTTTAAATATTTACAATTTATTGATCCTTTATTTACTTTGTTGCCTGATAAATCTCTTACATCAAATGCTCCTGAACTTCTTCTTCCAAAGATATAATATGGTTTACCTTGATAAGATACCTTATCAAATAATCTAAAGCCTTTTACTATATAAGGAGCTTGATTTAATTTTTTTCTACCACCTTTTAAAAAATTAGCTTTATGTATTTGTCTATTTTGACAACGTTTTTTTATTTGATAGAAATAACTATCCATTAGTTTTGCCTTTAAATTTCCTGCTATACAATAAGCGTCTATACAATGCTCTTTAGGTAAGTTATTACTTATTCTTGTATTTTTGGTTATATATCCAAAAGTCATTTTTACATTTTGATAAGTTTCTTTTAATTTTTCATAAAAAGCCCAACGCATAATTCCCATAAATGCTGAATCTCTAAAAGATTGTCCACGCTTTACTTTTAATTTAATCTCTTCATTATGATATTTTTTATGACAAGTTTCACAAAGAGTAATTAAATTACTAGGACTATCTCCTCCAGTTTTTCTACTTTCAATATGATGAACATTTAATATTTTATCCTTGCTTTTACCTTTACAATGTTGGCAAGTATGTCCATCTCTATGTAATACATATTCTCTAACATTCCAAAATTCAAGTTGTTCTCCTTGTTGATATTCAACTCCTGTAATATTAGGATTTTTAATTTTCTGTATATCAAAACTAGCAGTTTCAACAATAATTTTAGAGATAGGTAGAATTTTATGTATTTTTTTAATAACATTTAAATGAGTTTCAATTTTTTGTAAAATACTAGGTGCTAACCACCCATCTTTTTTAAATTTAATTCTATTATTAAATCTAGGTTTTCTATATCTTAATCTATTTCTTCTAGTTCTTCTATTCTGTCTTTTAGTTGAAATTAAATCAACAATATCATCTCTTAAAACTACTTCTGCTGAATAAAGTTCTTGTTTTTCTGTAGAAGCTGAAACACCAATAGTTTTACTTCCAGTGTCAATACCTAAAGTAATATCTTGGGTTTTATTTTCACATTCAAATAATAATTGAATAGTGAAAGGAGTTCTCTTAATAATTTTAGCTAAAGAATTTTTTAAAAGTTTTCTAGCTTTAGCTTCTTTACAAGGCATTAAAGGATTACCTTGAATATTTAGTACGTAAACCATTGTTTTTAAAACCTCCTTTACGTTAGAGTAATGTTGTCTTCGACAAAGTTATTTAAGGTTTTGTATATTAGCAACACTGTTCCTACCCCACAGAACTGTTTAATCACTAACCTTAGAGCTTCAGGCTAGACAAAATACCTAAAGGTAACTATATATTCTTAAATAACGTAGCTAACTAAATAGCTTAGTCTAATCAATTAGAGCTTTTCCAAGCCCACGATTTTAATCGTTGGGTAATTGACTATTTTAAATAAATTGTCTATTTTCTCTTTTTTACTTAGAGAAATCATTTTTAAATTTTTATTATTCTTTAATCTATTAAAGTTGATATGACTATTTCTACTTGTATCAAAAATAATCACATCATAATTTCTAATTCTATCTGTAAACTTTATAACATCTTCCGCTTCAATAAAATCAGCTAAATAATCTTTTCTTACTTCAGATTTAGAAATACTATTCCAGTGTCCTCCAACTATTACAATAGACTCTCCAGAATATGTATTTTCTGGTTCTATTTTATCTATTGTAATTGGTAAATCATCTACAATTTCTTTAAGTTCTGCTATTGTTTGCATTAATTCTTTATTTTTTTCTTCTAATTTTTCTACTCTATTTTTCAAATAATAATTTTCTTTTTCTAACTTAATAGTTTTATCTTCTCCAGTTGCTTTTGATATTTCTTCTAATTTTTCTTTTAAAAATTGATTTTCACTATTTATACTGTCATTTTCTTTATTTAGAAGATCTAATTGTAAATATAATTCTTCATTTTTCATAGTATGTCTTAAATAATTAAAAGCTTTATTAAGAATAGAAATAATGATTTTAGAAGCTATCTCTTGATTATTATGAGTCTCAACAATTTTTCTAGCTTCATTATCATAGAATTTTAAGATTTTCGGACTTATTATTATCTTTTTATCTGGTGTTAATTCTCCTTTATATCTATCACATAAGTCTTGTATAACATCTTCTTCATCTATTGGTATTAGACTTTGTTCTATGCCGTTATAGAAAGCATTAAGAGTATGTTGAAAAATAGTTCCATCTAACTCTTTTACTTTTATTAGATTATCATATTTTTCTTTGTATTCTTTAAAGTCTTCCCAATCTTTATCAAGAGATTCTAAAGCATGATAAAATCTATCATCTTTATCTAAGTCATTTGTAACATAATAGAAAATCATCATATCTGGAGCAATACTTTTTGTATGATGAACTCCTGGAATCAACCCTTTAGCATATTCATTTTCTAATTCTTCTATTTTATAGTTTAAGAATGGTTCTACATTCTTATTATTATTTTTTACAAGATCCATAACTATTTCATTTGCAAAATCTTTCTCATCAAATATAGCTTTAGCTACATTAATCATTGCTTCTTCATAAGAAGAAGCAGGAAAATATTTATTCATAGCCACTAAACTAAGATTAGATACAATAACATCTGTTATAAGAAGATGTCTAATATCTTCAACTTGTCTAATTATTGATTTAGTTTTTCTATTTAAACCACTTTTCCTTACTCTTTTCAATTCTTACCCTCCTTACGGACGGACAATTTGTCCGTTCATCTCTTAAATATATTATACAACAAAAATGGGTATATTGCAAACCCTTTTTTATTTTTTAATAAATAAAAAAGATGAGGTTTCCCTCACCTTTTATTAGTTTAATTCTTCAATATCTTTTATTAATAGTTCAATAAAACTTTCTTGATAACAAGCTTTTTTGACTTTTTTCATAGTTTCTATCAATTCTTGGAATCTTAAATCTTGTATAGAATCCAATTTTTTCAAGCTACTGTCAACTATATTTTCTTTGCTTTTTTCATAATTTGTGTATGTATCTAAACTTACTCTCCATGGAATTATCTTGTTATTACTTTTTTGAATCACTCTATTTAATATTCCTATTCCCTCTGGATCTATATCTCCAGAATAATACACATGGTAATCCTCTTTAGATAATAGATCAATTAATATTAAAGAAGCTAATCTTAATTGCCCTGAAGTACAAATTAAAGTTACATTCTTTTTATTCTTAAAATGTTCATAAAGTCTTACAAATACCATTTCATTCTCTACTATAAAGACATTATTACTTTCAGCTTGGACCTGAATAACATCTTTTAAATGCTCTAAAGGAACATTATATAGAAGCTTATCCTTTATAAACTCACTATATCCTTTTATTTCTCCAGAATCATTAAATAATCTTATACCAAAAGCCGTAACATAATTAGAGATAGTATTTACTTCTATTTTAGATTGATAATATATTTCCTGGATCTTTTCTGTTTCAGTTAAACTTTCATCTACGTCAATATTATTAAATATCTTTAGCATTTTAACCAGTAAACTTCCATTTATGCCCTTATCAAAGTAATGTGGATCTCTAGTTATCTTTTCCCCTAGAAAAGCTATTTTTATATAATCAGAGGCTCTCATTCTATCATATATAGCCATACCACAATAGTATAGTTTTTGGAGTTCTTCTTTTTGATCCTTCAGTTTTCCTCTATCAAAATAGTTGTTTGTCACTATCTCTATATATTTAGATATAAAGTCTTCATTTTGAATATCTTTTTTTAATTTTTCTATCAAAGTATTGAAAAACTTATTTATTGATGTTTCTTCAATTAATTTTTCCTCTTCATTGGATAATATTTTTTCTCCAAAATAACTTTTAGTCAATTCTATTAAGTCAATATTTTTAAAAGGAGTTTTTTCTAATCCATCTTTTAATTGATCCACTTTAAAAGAAATATTATTTCCTTTAAAAGTTTTAGAAGATAATAGTGATTCAAAAGCTTTTCTTTCTTCTTGAGTGGGAGTTTTTATTAAAATACTCCCACTAATTTCATTATATTTTTTTATTTTCTTTTTAAATAATTCAAACATTCTATGATATTCTTTATTTCTTTTAAAAAAGTCAACACACTCTTTAAGATTTTTATTCATATTTTTTCTCCAATAAAGTTAATTCTTTTCCATTCCAAGTAGAAGCTGTAACTTCTATATTTTTATTTTTTGAATTTTTATCAGGTTTTTTTAATCCATAAATATTAAAAGAACAGTTTGAAACAAAGAAATATTCTTTAGGACTATTGAATATAAAGTCTAAATCTAAATCTTGAATTAATCCTATGATACTTTTGGCATTTTCATAGTCTGATAACATAAAAGCTTCATCTAATACCATAATTCTAAAGGCGTCAGATCTAGCCTTAGATAATTTAAAATTAAGTGCTGATAATATCGGTAAAGATACAATTACAGCTTTTTCTCCTCCACTAAATACACTAGAATTAGTTACTTCTGTTTTTCCTTTTTCTCCACGTTTTTGGTAGAATATCTTTAAATTAAACCATTTTTTATAGTCAAAAATATCTTTTAAAGCTTCTAAATAATCAAATTCAACATTTTTATTTTCTATTTTTTTTCTATTAATTTCATCATTTATATACTCATATAGCTTTCTTTTATCAATATCATCAACTAACTCTTCTTTTCCAAAAGCTGTTCTTTTAAAAATATTATTTAGTTCTTTATATTCTTTTTTAATTTCCCAAGTCATACTTACTTTTACAGGAGTATTCATTGATTCCATTTTTTCAGATGAATTTTTAATTATATTTGAAGTTTCCTTAATTAAATTAATCAAGTTATCTCCTATATTTTGAGAAATTAAATGATTAACAGCTTTTTGCATACTTTCTTTTAAACTATTATCAAATTGTTCAATTTTCTTTTCTATTTCGTCTAATTTATTATAAATTAATCCTTTTTCTTCATTATCAACTTGTAAGTATATTTTTCTTTTTTGGTTTAAATTAGAGTTATTAAATTTAACATTTTCATTATGATAAGAATTACTTTCAATCATCATTCTTCTTAATTTTGAATTAATATCATAAAATTTATTTTGTAATTCATCAATAATTTCTTCCAAAGTTTTTTTAGAGAATCTATTTTCTTTTTTCCAGATCTCAATATATTTTTTCAAAGTTGATATGGAATCAATTTTATAACTTTCATCTAATTTTTCTGAAAAATAAACAATATTTTCTTCTAATTCATCTTTCAAATAGACATTAAAATATTTCAAATTCTCTTCTGCTGGTTCAACTTCTTTAGATAAATCTTCCCCTTTTTTTAAATAATATTTTTTTAAACCATTCTTTTCAGAAATTTCTTTATCTATATCTTTAATTTCTTTTATTAAAGAATTTCTTTTATTTTTCTTATTATCAATTTGATGTATTTTATTCAAAATTTCTTTATTATTAATAACTTTCTCTATATTTTTCAATTTAAGTTCACAGATTGTTTTTTTCTTGGTATTTGAATCAATTATTTTTTGTATATTATTTTTAGTATTTATATTATCAGTTATTTGTTCATTGGCAATTTCTATATATTTAGAAATACGATCATAACTATCAATTTTCCTAATTATTTTATCTAAAACTTTAATATATTCTTTTATTTTGTGGTATATATCAAAATATGTTTTCGAGCTTTCTTTAAAGTTATATTTACATTTTTCATCTTTTTTTTGTAAAAGTTCATCATATTTTTTCTTTTCTATATTAAATTTATTTAAAGCTTTTAACATTTCATTATTTTTTTCTTTAAGTATAAAATTATTTACTTCTATTTCTTTTAAAAAATTATCAATCTTTGCAAATGTTGGAAAGTCTTTCTTTTCATTTTCTAAAGTTAAAATATTACCTTCTAAAACTTTTTTCATATTTTCAAGAGTTATTATAGTATCTTCTAATTGTTTTTTCTTATTTTCTTGTGCAATTATATCATTTTTTAATTTTTCTTTTCTTCTTATAGCTCCTATATATTCTGCTTTTTTTATATTTGAACTATATCCAGTTAAGACTCCATTTTTAAAGAATCCATTTGGAGAAAGTATATAATCTTTTTCCTTATCATTTTCATCAGAAGAAATTGAACCTAAGAAATCAATTACCACTTCTTTCAAATCTTCATCTAAAGTATTTTCAATAATAAATTTATTGAACTCTGATTTTTGATGTTTTTTAGGAACTATAACATATTCTAAATTATCTTTTAATATCTCTTTAGCTCTATCTAATTGATTGTATGGAATTATCAAAGAATCAAGAATAGAACTATCTGTCAGTTGTTGTTCAAGTAAATTTCTTTCATTTTCTTCTAAAATGTTGCTAAAATCTATCGCTTCATAAAGTGACATATATTTAATATTATTTTTGAATAATAAATCTCTACAATTTTTAGCTGTGACAGTTCTGTCAGGAAAAGCTTCTTCTTGTTTCTTTAATTTTTTAATTTCTGCTTCCACTATTTCTTTATCTTTTTCCGTGTCTTCAATGTTACGATTTAATTGATATATGTTATTTTCAAATTCTTTTTTCTTTTTTTCATAATAATATGTTTCAATTTCTTTAATTTCATTTTTTTCATTTTCATTAAAGAAGACAAAGCTTTTTATTTTCTTAGAAATTTCTTGTAAAGAATCATCAGAAATTTTTAAAAATTTGTTATTTAAAGAAGTATTATAGTAATTGTTGATGATGTTTTCTTTCTCCAATTCCTTTTCAGAAGTTAAATTTTCTATTTTATTTTCAAATTTATTTACTTCAACCTTTAATTCTTCCAGCCTTGCTTGAATTTCATAATAATTTTCTTCAACTTGTTCAAAATCTTTTAATATATTAGCACACTCTAAAATATTTGTTTCATATATTTCAGCTCCATTTTTAGAATCTAAAAATGCTTTCTTTATTTTTTCAGGATAATCAATATTTATATAATTTGTGATTGATAAATGACCTGGATATTTTATGTCTTCATTTTTTATATTTAAAGTTTTATGTAGTTCCTCTCTATCTTTCTTATTTGATTGTTTTTGATCTTTAAATTCTAAAATTTTCTTTTCCTGTTCATTTATTTTTTTATCAAAATTTTCTATGATAATATAATTATCATTTATAGTTTTTTCTAATTTTAAAATTTCATTCTTTAATCTCTCTAATTCATCTTTTAATTTTTTATTATTTTTTATATCTTCAGATTCTTCTAAGATTGCTATTTCATTATTAAGTGATTCAACTTCTAATTCTTTATTATTTTTATTTTTAGTGAAATTTATAATATCTTCATCATTATTATTTGACTTTTCTTTATTTTCATTATACTCTTTCAATAATTCGTCAAATATTTTTTTGGTTTTACAATATTCTTCATATTTACTATATAAGCTTATTTTATTATATAAATTATAAGTTTTAAATAATTCATAGATATTTTTTCTATCTTCTTTATAATGAATAAATGCTTTTTTTAGTTCTTCCATATTTTTAAAGATATTGCTTAAAGATTCAAATCTTTTTTCATCTATTGTAGGTAGAGTTGAAATTAACATATCTTTAACTTCTGAAAACTGTATTTCTCCTGTAATTTTTGAATTTCTCATTTGTGAAATAATATGACAAACTTCATCTAACTCTGTTGGGGAATCAAAACCAAATAGCTCTTTATTAACACCAGCTAAGTATTCTTTTTTATTATTAAATATTTCTTCTGGTTTTAAATTTAATTTACTTTTTAATTCTTTAAATTCATAAGGTAATATTTTAGTTCCTTCAAAAGTTTCTTCACTCTTAAACAAATTAAAGTCTTTTCCAACTCTTCTACCATCTTTTAATAAAAATCCTTTGAATTTTAAAGATTCTCCACTTGCAGAAGCAACATATTTTTGCCCAACACATAATGTTATATATTGTTCAGTATATCTTTTTTTAAATTCTAAACAAATATAACCATAATCTCCACTAATTCCACTTATAGCCTTGTCATCTTCATCTAAGTGTTGAAAATAATATTCCATTCTTCTATTTTCTTTATTACCTGTTGCATTTAAAGATTTACTAGACCTATCTCCATTTAACATAAATGGAAATAATTGGATAATATTTGATTTTCCAGAACCATTATGTCCAGTAAAAAATACTTTTCCATCTTTAAGATCAAAAGTTTCATTTGCAAACTTCCAATAATTAACTAAATGAACTTTATTTATTTGCCATCTATTATTTTGTTCTTCCATGTTTCCTCCTTATATTAGCGGACAATTTGTCCGCTATATTTATTTTTCTAAAATAATTTTTGATCTTCAATTTTATTTTCTTCTGTTATTTCTTCTGTTTTAAAATATCCTGTTATTTTTCCAACAGCAGGATAAAATATTAATTTTTCATTATCTTCTTTTAAGAAAATCCATTCTTTCATTATTTCAATAACAGTATTAAATATTGTTTCATCTTTATCTTTTTTTTCTTTAATAGTTCCAGGTAACCATTCTTTATTTTCTTCTATATAATTTGTAACTAATTTTTTAAATTTTTCCTTTTCTAAATAAAAAGTTTCATCTTTATTTAAGATAATTTCTCCATTTTTTACTTTATCTTTTAAAATTCCATTTAATATCAATATCATATTGTCAATTGCATTAATTGATTTAGAGTTATTAGCCTTTGGAAAAAAAGTTCCAATTTTAACATCTTTAAAAAATAAGAAAATTGAATCTTTATGAACGTGTAATTCAGCATTTAATTTTTCTTCTATAAAACGAATAAATCTTTTATTTTTTATAATTTCTTGCTCTTCATAGTTAAGATCAGATGAATATAATACAGGGTTAGCTATTAATTTTCTCATTAAAGTTATTTTAGGAGATAAATTATTTTGTAATTCTTCAAAATCTTTTAAAGAATTAAAAGAAAATATATTTTTTTCAAAAATATTTATTAAATAGTTATAGTTACAATATTCTGTCTTTTTATAAAGAACTTTAATTTCATCAACATTAATTTCATCAGTATCTATTTCAGTATTTTCTTTTACATTAACTCTTTTCAATATTTGATTTTCTTCAGCATATTTAAAAACTTTTTTTAACAAAGTTCTATTTGCCTTACTTTCCCATGTTAAATCCATGATTTTATCTAAATTAATTTTTAATTTAGTAAAAATTTGAGCAAAAGAAAAAGTATTAGTTTGTTTATAATCTTCTAATGATATTAATAAAGCTACATAAATACTATATTCTTTTTTATTTTTAAAAATTGAACTTCCTATGTGCGTTTTGGAAGGACTTGGAATTTTTTTTAATTTTATTAAATTGTTATCTTCATATAAGGACCAATTATAATTGTCTTTAAAGTATGCTGATAATTCTTTTTTTCTTTTTAGTATGTCATAAAAATGATCATTTGTTGGCAGTACTTTATCTGCCTCTAATAAAATTTTTATTAAATCAATCATAAAATTAGCTCCTTATTAATTAATTTGTGTAAAAAAACATCTTGGCATTTTACAAATACCATCTTCACATATTAAATTTATTTTTTCATTTTCACAAATATCAACTTTATAATATTTGCCAAACTTAGTAACTACTATATTTTCTTTATTTATAAATCCTTGATAATATAAATTAAATAAATATTGAAATTCTTCATTCTTTAGCACCTGATTAGAATAATCTAATGTATCTATTTTTTCTTTTAAAAATTTTTCTTTTAAGTGGCTTAATATTTCTTGATCTTTTAAGTTTTTTTGTCTTTCTCTTTCTTTATCTTCATTAGATTTTTCAATTCTACCTCTAGTTTTAGTATTAGTAGGTTTATTTTCTTTTGTTTTATAAAGAACAAAATCTACACCAGCAATATCAAATGTACTTTCAGCATTATCTCCTATAGAGTACTCATTATATGTTCTATAATGTTTTATTTGATTTATTCCAAAAATATATTCGCATAGTTTAGAAAGCTCCTCTTCTGAATTACAAGAATTTATTAATTTTAAAATGTGAAAATATTCTTTATCCATTTTTCTTCTATTACTCAAAAGAAGTTCATTTATATTTTCATATAATTTATCAACAAATTTAATCGTATATTCTTGAATATTTACAGATATACTATTTTTATTATCTGAAAACCATTCTTTAATTTCACTCCAAACTGTAATAGCAACTTCTCTTTCTTTTTCATAATCTGAAATAGATTTTTGAGCAAATTTTTCAGCTATAACATTAAGTAAATCGTTATAGAAAAATTCTTCTAGCTCTAACATTATTTTTATTAAGATTCTCTTTTTTTCCCCTATATGAATAATAAAATCATTGATTATAGTTATAAGTTTATTTTGTTGCTGTATTAAATCTGCTAGTTCTATTTTTTCTTTTGTTTGATCTAAGAACTGGTGTAGATAATCACGATATCTTTTATACATTTCTTCATATTTCTCTCTTATTGAAAGCCAAGCATTATATATTTTTTCTTGATCTCTTTTTAAATCACATTTTTTTAATATTTGTAAATTTTTAACAATATCATCAATATAAGAAGTAGATAAAGTTCTTATTTCTTTTTTCTTATGTTCTTTTCTTTCTATATATTCCATTAGTTGAATAGTATCTGTAGTTATTGAGTATAACATACTATTATTATGAAAATCTTCCCATGTTTCAAACTCATCATAATCTAATCTTTTATCAAGATTTTGCCATTCAACTAATTGTGAGATTAATTGCTTAAATTGTTGAAGATCTATATCACTAAATTCTTCTAAATTTTTACAATAATTATATAATTCTTTTTCAGTAGCTTCTTTCCCAGCTTTAAACCTTACTCCTTCAAATTTATTATTTGAATAAAAAACTTTTAAAATTAAAGTATAAAGTTTCCATTTTTCAGCAACCATAAAACTTGCTTCTACAAATTTATTTTCTAACATATTCCCTCCTAGAATTTTGTAAATTCCCCTTTTATATTTAATATAACTCATAAAATAAAAAATAGAAAGTAGGTAAAAATGGGAAGAAGAAAATTAAGAATAGAATTTGAAAATTTAAAATATAATAGACATTCTTATTATAAATTAAGATATCATTTGGTATTAGTTACTAAATACAGAAAAAAATGTATAAATAAATCAATAGCAAATGATTTAAAAGATATTTTTTCTAATATAATTCAAATTAATGAAGGAGAATTAATTAATTATATTTCTGGAGATGACTATACTCATTTATCTTTTGAAGTATCACCTATCATAGAACTACCAAAATTAGTTAATAGTCTAAAAAGTGCTTCATCAAAAGCAATAAGGAAAAAATACAAAGAATTTTTAGAAAATTTTTATGAAGAAAACTATTTCTGGAGTATGAACTATTGTATATTAACTCCAATAGAAGATTTAAATAAAATTATAGAAAACTATTTAACATCAGATATAGGATTAAAAGATTAATTAAAATTATTGTAATTTGTTTAAAATTATGATATAACGAATATAATAAATAAGTAATTAAGGAGGATTTGATATGACTAAAAAAGAATTTATTGATTTATATGCTCAAAAGGGAGAATTTCAATCTAAAGCTGAAGCTGAAAGAAAGGCTAACGCATTTCTAGCTACATTAGAAGAAATATTAGTAAAAGGTGAAGAAATAGCTTTCTCAGGATTTGGAAAATTTGAAGTTTCTGAAAGAGCTGCTAGAACTGGTAGAAATCCTCAAACTGGAGAAGAAATGACAATTGAAGCTAAAAAAGTTGTTAAATTCAAACCAGGAAAAGGATTATCTGAAGCTGTAAACCAATAATTTGAATAGCTGCTTATATAGCAGCTTTTTTTATTGAGTGTGTAAAGAAAAATCAATGGAATTTTAAGGTTTAATCTTTTTCTGTTTTATTTCAATTTTTTTAGATTCTTCAATGTTACCATTAATTACAGGAAATATTATCTCTTGATCTTCATTAATAGCAACAATATATACTTTATCTAATTTGAAATTATTATCTTTTGAAAAAAATTTAAACATATCACTAAACATCTCTAATTCTTTTGAATTGTCTTTTATAGTTATAATAGATTTTAAATCAATATTTAACTTTTCTACTAATTTTAATATGTCTTTCACTTTTAATCCTTTCTTCTTAATAAAATATCTTCAATCTAACATAATATCTTTTAATTATTTTCTTCTATCAATTCATGGGGAGTTAACTTTTCTTTTCCTGATTTAATATCATCTATCATTTTAGCAAGTTTTTTCTGATTTTCTTCACTATAAAAAGGGTCAGTTTCCTCTGAATAATCAATATCATCTTGAATATTTTTTTCGCTTATTTTATTTAAAGTTTCTATTGTTTCTATGTCCTCCAAGCTTGTAATAGTACTTAGCACATCTAATTTTTCCATTATTTTTAAACCTGTTTCAGGTTTTAGAACCTTAAATAGCATTTCTTCTTCAGTTTTAGTTATTTCTTCTACAAATAATTTTATAGCTTTTTCTAAAGTAATACCATTTTCATTGCAAATTTTTTCAGCTGTTTCTTTTGTATTCTCATCAAACTCAATATTTATTAAAACTTTTTTCTCCATTATATCCTCCTAGATAAGAAAAATGAGCTGTTGTATAAAAAATTGCAACAGCTCATCTTCTAAATAATATAGTCGTAAAGACCTTTTAACCATGAACGTAAGCGTATAGCTCAAATATTTAGCAAGAAACACCAAGTTCCTTGCTTTTCTCACAGACCTCTTGGTCCACAAAACATATCACAGGTGCAAGACCCAATTATAATTTGGTAGGGCGTCACTCCTACATCTCCTAACAAGGGCGATAGCTGACTTTTCTATCCTCAAATTTATATATATATTTTAACATATTTGAAAAAACTTATCAATGTAAAAAAATTAAGATATTTTTTTGCTAAAAACGGCTTCACAAAATCGTTTTTAAGGCTCTTCTTTTTAGTTTGATGAGTATTTTATCAAGAAAAGTTACAAAAGCTCTCTATCGAGGGCTAGGAAGCTTTTCAATAAAAAAACTCTCTTTTTTAAGAGAGCTTTTATCATTAATATTCTTAATGGACATTTTTTTTGATTATCCTGTTCGGTGTCCTACGAACATATATTCTTATTAGGTATTTCTTTTGATTATTCTGATCGCTACCTTACGAGCATATATTCTTATATAAAAATTATACCATATTTTAAAAAGTTATCAAGTTTTTATTTTTTTAGTATGACATCTCTAAAATTATCAACTACTGTAATTTTATGATTTGTCATTTCTATAAACTTTAAATTTTTCAAATTAAGAGTAATATCTTTATTTGACAACTCCTCAACTTCAGCTACCACAAATCTATTTAATTCAGTTAGTTCTTCTACAATAGCATAATCTTTATTATCAATTTTTACTATCTCATAAGAACTTTTTTTATAGTTTTTAGCTTTTCTATTAGTTACACTATAGTGTACTCCCAATCCAGTATAGACAGCTAAAATTACAAATATTACATATTTTCTTAATTTGTTTGGTTCAGTGCTTTTTTGGATTATAAATTCATAAAGTAAAAATAAGAGATAAACAAGCATAACATAGCTTATATTTTCCCATGTAAACATCAAAAATCACTCCCATAATGTTTTATAGTTAAAAGATAATTGCCTTATAGAAAACTCTACAAGGTTTTTAAAAGTTACACCTAAAAGTTTAATATTCCTTTTCTCCTCTATCCCATTAAATATTTCTTGGACATATTCAAATAATTTTTCTTTATCATATGTAGCAATAGATATAGTTTTTGCTTTACTGATAGTAGTTCTATCTTCATATTTAATTTTAATAGAGATAGTTTTAGTAAGAAAATTCTTTGCCTTTAGACGTTTATAAGCAGTTTCAAAAACTTCTTCTAATTTTTTAGTTATTTCTCCTTCAGATATTAATGGAAAAGAATATGTATTTTCAGCTCCAACAGAATGAGTTGGTTTGTCATAATCAACAGGACTATAATCTATTCCTCTACTGTATAAATAAAGAAGTTCTCCTCTTGCTTTTCCATATTTTCTAGTAAGTTCTCCAAGAGAAAATTTATAGACATCTCCTACTAAGAAGATCTTATCCTTATTTAAGAGCTTTTCAAATTTTTCTCCTACTCCTTGGAGTTTTCTTATTTTCTTGTCTTTCATATACTCAATAAACTCTTTTTCAGAATTAAATATGAATTGTCCAAAAGGTTTATTTATATCACTTGCTATTTTGGCTGAGATTTTATTAATTCCAATACCAACAGAGCAAGTTAATCCAGTATGTTTATATATTCTTTCTCTAAAGGTTTTAGCAAACTTCTCTTTAGAAGAATATTTTTTTATAACATCAGTTATATCTATATATCCCTCATCAAGAGCTATAAACTCTATTTTATGTGTTATTTTTAAAACTAAGTTATGAATAATTTGAGATTCCTTAAAATATTTATCTTTATTAGGATAGACTATTAGAAGATTAGGACAGAGCTTTTTAGCTTCAAATGTACTCATAGCTGAATGAATACCATATTTTCTAGCTTCATAATTGGCAGTAGTAACTACTCCACCAGCAACAACCATTGGACGATTTTTATATTTAGGATTATCCCTTGTTTCAATGGAAGCATAGAAGCAGTCCATATCATAATGAAGAATAACTCTATCCATTTGATTCTCCTTATAGTTTTTCTTTTAATTTTTTAGATAAAATAAACTTTACTGTAGGTTGTGGTTGAATAAGCATTTTTTCTTTTGTTTGAGGGTTTTGTATATATCTAGCTTTTTTTTCAAATGCTTCAAATGTTCCAATACCTTTAAATTTAACAATTTTTTCTTTAATAATAACTTCTTTTAATGTTTGAAGAAGTAAATTTACTTCCTCTTTAGCTTGTTTAAAGCTTATATTTTCTTTTTTTGCATATAATTCTATTAAATCTTTTTTCATTTTAACATCTCCCTAAACTCTTTTCCAATAGTAAATCTTATTTTTTTACTAGGGTTAGTTATATATTTTCCAAAAGGAGATACTCCTTCTTTAGGTCTAACTTTTTTTATTTCAAAACGCCCAAAGTTTCTTATAGTAAGACTATTTTCTTTTAATAAAGCTTCAAACCAAGAATCCCAAAAATTGTTAACTTTTTGATCTACAATTTTTAAATTTTTTATTCCAAGTTTCTTTTGATATTCTAATAAAAACTCTTTTTTATTCACTTTTAACTTCCTCCTTAATCTTTTATAAAACAGTTTTTTTTATTTTAACATTAATATTTTATAATATCAAATATTAATTGTAATTAAGAATTAAAGAGAGATATATAAAAATTATTCTTTTGACTTTTGTAAAGTAATATAGTATAATTATTTTATAGATTTTGAGGTAATTATAATAATTTTATAAATAAGAAAAGTAATATTAATTCTTTTTGTTACCTTGATAATTTTGAGTTAACTAAGACGAATTTTCAAAAGTGATAGCTAATGAGGGGATTTTATTACCTTGCAAAATTTTAGTAAACTAAAACCAGTTGTGAAAAAATAATTTTCACAAAAATGTTTTATTACCTTGATAAATTTAAGTTGACTAAAACCTCAAATTCTTTTTTACCTAAAGAGAAGACCCCCATCTTCTCTTTTTATTATAAAAAAATAGAGAGTTAACTCTCTATTAAATTGGATATTATAATCCTTCTCTAAAAAAATTTTTAAATTCTTTTCCACTTTTCCAAAAACATTTAAAATGATCTAAATAAATTATTTTATTATCTATAGTTCTAAATTTAACTATATAATATTCTTTAGTATATGTACCTTTTGTATAATTTCCTTCTTGTGTTTTGAAACTTTTTTCTTCTTCCCAACTAGAATCAAATGTTTCTTTAAGAATTTCTCCCTCTAAAAAATAATAATTATCATTTCTCCAGCTATAAACTTCAATTTTCAAATTAATCCCCCCACATTAAATAAAAATGGGGAATCTCGACTTCCCCATTTTCTAAAAAGCTAAAACTTAAAAAAAATAAATAAGAAAATAATAAAGAATATAAAAAATAATAAATGAAATAATAAAAAATTAAAAAAATATGAAAAATATAAAAATAAATATGAATGTAGATATATCTAAACTAATGATACCATAAATTGCTTAAAATGTAAAGAAGAAGCTTGAATATAATATAATTTTTTGTGATAAAATATTGACAAATTAATAATATATTGTAATATCGTATTGAAAATCTTAGAAGATAAAAGGAGCAAAAAGATACTCAAATTATGGAGATACAGAACGAAGGAATTTAGGTCAAAGAACCTGATAGATATAGGAGGTTTGTATCCATAAAAAACTTTGAGAAAAGATGCCTTTATAAAAAAAGTAAGAAGACGTTTCATTTTGTTATGCAAAAATTTAAAATAAAAGGCAATAATCTTCATAATTAAGCGATTATTTGTGAAAAATAAAAAAATTTAAGTGTTATAAACATTGAGTTTATCTTGATAAAAAAATTGACAAATAAGGAGGAACAATTATGAAAAAATTTAAGTTAAGTTTAAGTATTCTTGGGTTAATTTTTTGTTTGTTTAACTTCTATGGGTGTAATAATAATATTATAAGAGCAGGAGAAAAGATTGTAGATTTAAATGGAAATTATAAAGCTAATCGTTATATAAGACTTTATTGTGATAGTATATATTCAAAGGAAAATATAGAAAATATTTATTATTTATCTGATATAAATCTGACTTATGGAGAAAAAACATTAATTTTAGAAGATTTATTTAATAATTTTATAACAGGATTAGGGTATACAGGTAAAAGAGTTATTTTCAAACCTATAAACGGAGATAAATTTTATTCGATTATTAATGATAAAAATGAAGAAGTATGTTATATACCTATAAAAGCTTTTAAAGAACTTCCTTTTGATACTTTACCATTTGTTAGTTTAGCAGTAAAAGATAATAAAAAAACAAATTATTATCTTAATGAGAAAACTTCTTTTATAAAAAAATTGGAAGGAGTAAATACTATTAATTATAATCCTTATTTAAGCGATAAAAGAGCAATTATAAAAGAAGATATAAATTTAAATACTCTTGAAGTTTTAAATTTAAATGAGGATCAAGGTGTTTCTTTAGTAACAATTAAAAAAGCACTTATAGTTGGTGGAAAATTTTAGTATAGAAATATAAGAAGAGAACTTATTATTCTCTTCTTTTTTTGACTTTTTAACATAGCTATGATACAATTTATTTATAGATTTTGAGGTTATTATAATATGAACTTTGAGTTGACTAAAACCTCAAATTCTTTTTTGCCTAAATTTGAAGGGATTATTCCCTTCTTTTTTTAGTTCCCCTCCCCTCCCCCAAAACTTCAAATCCATAGATGGGAAGATTTGAAGTTTTCCACAAAGATAAGGTAAAAACTGATAAATCAGTTTTCTATAAATTAAGTTAATAAGGTAAGAGAAAGC
>OFMH01000170.1_pt1 | contig 47544 bp, 57 predicted proteins | sample 1541761 | NCBI WGS metagenome assembly OFMH01 (sample SAMN04209249, study PRJEB22552) | human gut metagenome | biome: gut; material: feces | host: Homo sapiens | place: USA: Oklahoma
TTACGCTTCCTAGAGAGCAAAGTCAATCATGACGACTTAAAAAACAGCAGGCTGGGCCATACAAATAATAGAAGGTCACTTAATGCCAGATCATGTTCATATGCTAGTAAGTATACAACAACGAATGAGTGTGGCTAGTTTTATGGGATATTAAAAAGGTAAAAGTGCATTAATGATGTTTGATAGAAATGCCAATTTAAAATATAAATTTGGAAACAAACATTTTGGGGCAGAAGGTTTTTATGTAAGTACGATAGGACTTAATGAAGCCACAATTAAGAAATATATCTAGGAACTAGTGAAGTATGATACCGCATTGAACAATTAAGTGTGAAAGAATATAAAAATCCCTTCAGTGATAACGGTAAGTAATGCGTCTGCCTCTTTGAGAAGCTTATGACGAATAAAAGAAATAAAGGCTTGAACAAAGTGAAAGACTTCGTCTTAAGACGCTGGTTACTATTATGGACTTATAGCCCTTAATCAAACTACCCGTGAATTAAACTGCACCCCAAAAATTAGACAGAGAAAATCTAACTTTTGGGGTATTTTTATTACTTGAATATACGATATAAGATAACAAAAAACATCGATTGATGACTTTTTCAGTGGAATCCCTATCCGGTCCTCTCTAGATGTTAGCTTTTCATCACCCACTACAGTTGACTGAGAGCTGAGAGCAAAAAAAGAAGACCCCTAGGATCTTCTTTCTATTTAAGTTCTACTTAAATTATTTTACTGTGCGGGAAAGTTAATCGGTTTTTAAATGCGTATATAATAGGAAGAAAACCCATTAAATAAGGATATATGCGTGTGAAGTACAGTCGGTAAAATGCACATAAAGTTACTAAAGTTTACACTTATTGCCCCTTATTTGCCCCTTATTTATAAAAAAACCCGACTTTGTGTCGGGGATAGTTTGCGTTCATCGAAAGTCGACGAAGTATTCCACTGACTATGGTATCACTTATCGTAGAGATTAGCAAATAAAAAAAGAGCTATGAGACTAACTCATGGCTCTTTGCCTATGATGGATAATTTAATTATACCAAATAAAAAAAGCCCCAGCAAACGCTGAGGCTCGACCACTACCACCATGATGTCCGAACTGTGGTCTGTCGGGAGGTGATATACTCCTTTTTAATTTTATAGTTTGCGTGGTTCTTTTATTTAATTATACACCAGTTTGGCCTTGTGTGGCTGCCGCACGTTCTTCAATCGCTTTAACGACTGAAACGCTAGCTTCACCGATTGCTTTAGATACTGCTTCAGCATCGTTCGCTTGACTTACAAGGAAACGTTCAAAGTCTGCATCATCTAGCTGCAAACGTTTAGCTCCAGTTGCTTCGAGTGCATCTACTGTACCCATTGAGCCAATACCAAATACACGCCCGTTAACGACTGCCACCCAGCCTTCTTTACCGCTTTCGCTTCGTACTACAAAATTCATAATATCTTCTTCCTCTTTCTTATTAACTAAATTGTCGCCATCATTAATAATGACTACATTCTTATCCAATCCACCAGCTAGACCAGTCGATGTAAACTGCCACCAGCGTGTGTGTTCCATGTTTGGATACACACCCCAATATGGTTCTGGGCGTACCTCATAATCTGGATACGCTGCAATCCATAAACTATTAGGATAGCGTGCAGTAATCTGATCTACATACACGTTAGTCAATGTATAAGGCTTGTAACTGTAATAGATAGGCTCGAAGCCATTTGCCTTGCAGATATCCATAAATGCTAACACTGCATTAGTATTGGCTTGCTTATCGCCACTAGCCCCGTCCTCATAATCACATACAAGATAACGTGGGTGTGATGGCAAGTTGCTGATAAAGTAATTTGCTTCGGCTTGTGCCGTTGCAACATCGCCACCAAATCGTGCAAAGTGGTAGTAACCAATACAATTACTTGTGTTGGTTTGTTGAGTGGCTACTGGACTAACCCAGCCCACGCCTTCAGTAACCTTGATAACTGTATTGTTCGTACCACTAGCACTACAGATACTAGCTAGGTCGCCCGGTTGATAAGCTGACACGTCGATAAAATAGGCGTTCTCGGTCATACCATCGAATGGCAATTCAAACCAACCAATCATTTGTTGGCTTGGTGCACTCCAGTCAATATAACTGAAATTCCCAGCACTATCGAGGTTGCGGGTTACTTTGCGTGTCCATCCGCCGTTATAGAGACAGTCAGCGTTACCGTCAATATTTTGCTCGACTGTGGTAACAGTACCGTCTGGGTTTTCTGCGACCACAAAGCCAATGTGTCCGAATTGGTGATATGGTAAACAGTTTGTTACCCATACACTCCCAACGGGTGGATTGTTCGCACCGTTGAAATAAGTGACTTTCAAACCTAGACTTTCAGCACGGCTTAACGCATCGATGGCGTTTAAGTAGCTGAAATTAAGATTAAACAACCCTTGATACTGTAGCACATTGTCAATCAAGCTGATACACTGCCCACCATAAGGATTAGTGGGAACAGTGACACGTTGATTGACTAAGCTCTCAAGCGTGTTTAATAACTGTGTTTTTGATGTCATAGGTCTCCTTTCTTATTTTAATAAAATATTATTATCTGTTGCATACTTCAATTTGGTTGATAGAGGTCATGAGTTTAGCCATAGCTAGTCCTCATAAGGTTTAGTATACGATAGTGCTCGTTCACTATCGCTAAGCCCTTTCGTTGTTGGGTCTGGAAACATATTCAAGGCGTTGACCACTGTCAAACCTACCAAGTATGGATTGGACAAGAATCTGCCAAACAACCCAAACAAAGCTCCCCAGCTTGTGATATCTTCGAACTTGATACCAAAGTAAGCCAAGACTGGCAACACCAATGCTAGTGCAAAGCGTGTTACGAATGTACGGTTTTTAAAACGAATAGACCAGTTAATTTTCATGTTAATTCCTCACTTCTAAATTAATGTATTTTTTATAAAGGGCATCAATGTACCCGTTGCCACCTAATTTCTTGTAACTAGAGTGCATTTTATGGATGACATCCGAATTATGAACGGTGGTATACCCACGCTCTAACTCTTTATTGATGTCACGCTCTAACCTTAGATACATGGTAACAAGGTGAGCTTCATCATGCACTGCTAGTTTGTCATTTAATTCATTGATCTTTTGACCATTTGATTCACCGACTTGTTGAATAGTTTCAACTGATTCGTGGATATTGTTCAACTCGCCTTTCAAATCTCCGAATTGTGATTTGCTTAAATTGGCTGACTTGCTAGCTTTCATACCAAACCAGCCCGTTGCTATGACTCCGATAGTAGGGGCAAGGTGGTCAATCAAATCAGAAATATTCATCTTTTATTTTTTACCCCCATTCTTTAACGCATTACGCCTGTGTAGTATCCGCCAAAATTTCATCCTCTACTTTATAACGCAAGTCACGCAATGCACGTTCGTCTGTACGCATTTCTTGACGGTGTTTAGCATAGAGTTCAGCGTTAATAAGATTCTCTTGAACACTAGATACCGCATTCTCGTCAATGCTGATGTATGTCTGCTTAACAAGGATTGTTGCTCCTTCTTCTACGACATTAAATTCTGCATTAATTGTACGTTGTTTTGTAATTTTAAGTGACATGATATTATTTTCCTTTCTTTTATTCTTCGACCGTTGGATATTCGTCTTCGGTTATGTAAGTGACTGTCCCTGTGTAGACTGCATCTCCAAAACTTGGGTTTGAAAAATACATACTTCCATCAGGTTCAAGGTGCCACACTGCACATCCTTTGTGTTCGTTAAAATTTTTTTTATTAACGACCAAGTGCGTTTGCACGCAAGGTTTGAACCCATTTGGGATTTTCTCATTCAATTCTCTGTGCTCTCCCTCGACAGCAGAGTGGATACCTCTGATTAAACTGAAGGTTACTACATTCCCAAGCCGTACTACATTTGCTTTTACATCGAAACCTATCGGGATTTCTTTTTTTACAACAGGTTGATTACTTCGCACGAACTCAACCCAACTCCCAACGGTATTCTGCGTTAGGGTTCGTTTGAAGAACCTACCAGAACTCGTTGTCAGTGATTGATGAATACCTCCCAAACCTTCTATTACTTCTAAGAACCCTGCTTGTTCTGTAGGTTTAGGCTTGCTGATAGGATAGTTATTCATCGTACTCATTACCGAGAAAAAGCCGGTCGTTCTGTAATCGTCAAGATTCGTGTTGTTATATTCAATAATCGCAGCACCTCGAACTTCTGTAAGTTGGTGGTGCTGGATTGGCTTTAAACCTGAATAAATTAATCCATTGACATCAAGCGCCCCATTTTCCCGGTATTTACCAATCCCCACGCCCTGTTGATCGTAGGACATAATAATTTTATCGGTAGGCACTGTAGTTTGAAATTCCGAGACCGAAAATCTATCCTCTAATTTACCAGTAACTATGAACGAAGTATCCGCAGGGTATTCCTTGCCCAAGTTGGCATTAGAACCCTTGAACTCAGAAATGCTTGACCATTCACCACCGGCTGACCCGTTATCCGCTACAACATTGCTTGTTCCAACTTTTGTTGTTGTAAAAGTCAGCTTCATGGTATTTTTTTGAACACCATTAACGCTAAGAGGTGCTATTTTAGCGAACCTCTTGATGGTTAGCGTGTCTGACTTTGAACCACTTCTGACAACCTCAAATTTCAGTGTTGGGCTGAAATAGAATAGAAATGTTATTTTAACCTCTTTCCAATCAGACCAAATCCCACGAGAGTCTTGAACTCTCCCTCTTAAGGTCATTTGGGTATCTTTGTTTACGGCGACCTCACGGAATACCCCGCCGTTTGTTGAGACAGAATTGCTAGCACCAACAATTTCAGCGTAGTACCCAGCTATTGTAGCTTCATTCTTTGCTTGCGCCCCGTTGAAGACAACTTTCACAAGCGACATGATGGACACGAAATGTGTTGGCTCCGGAATTATCCTTTGAGTCGTTGGATTTGTGTCTGTCAAAGTAAATCCAGTGAACGAAGGTTTCATGTTGTTCGTAACAACGCTTGCTGTTAGTGTTGTTGACTGCGTTTGAATCAATTTGCCGTCTACATAGGTATCAACATATATAGTGCCTCGGCCAGTTGTTGCATCTGGTATGTCGTTGGCAAAATCCGCTGGGATTGTCCACTTAAACGATGTCCCAACATTATCAGCAATTTTACCTTGCTTGTTGACCCACGCATAGCGTAGCGTGTGCGTAGCACCAGCTAATTTCCTGTCAATAGTGATATCTACCTGATTGCCAATGAATCCTTCCGCGACGCTCACCGAACTTCCTCTTGGGATAGTTGTCAGTGTTATGCCTTGGTTACCAATGTCTAGATTTCCAGGGCTGTATCCACCCGATCCGTTGAAATGCGCACGCACACCGAAGGCACCAGACCCATCGTCAGCATGGCGGACAGTAATTGTGCGGTCAATCAACTGTATCTCTGAATTTCGGTTAAGCATCGCTGGGCTACCAGAGTAGTCAATTCGTTGCCCAAAACCATCGACGTAACCAGAACATTGATAGCTTGCAAATGTCCACCCTTGATTCAGCAATGCTAATCGAATACGGACATCACTTGTATTGTTTTGGATATTCTGTCCAACTTGGTCAATCCACAGCCTAATGCGATATCCACGGTCATTATTTGACCAAAACTCTGACATACTTACTTACCTCCTACATATCTGATAACGTTACGGTCTGGATTGATGAAATCTTGTTCCTCTCGATAGCGACCAATCTGGATAGTTTTCGAGAAAATACCGTTCTCAATGTGAATCACACCTTGTGAGATATACATTACTTCATTCCCCGCTGAGAACATCGAAATACGACCGTTTGGGCTGAATAGCATAGAGCTGGAGTTGTCGGTTTTACCGATAACAAGCCCTTCGTTCGATGAAGTCATGTAGCTGTCAATGAAGTTCCAACGCTCTGACATATCATTTAGGTTGTTCTCTAGTTTTGCGACACGAGCACTGGCATCAGCAAGGTTCTTCTCAGCTTGTGCCCGATTAGCGTTATTTGCATTAACAAAGTCTTGGTATGCCTTCACCCATTGATTAAGTATCTCAAGAGAGGCTTTAGCCTCAAGCTCGGCTTGTACCACTGAATTAACTTCGTTGAGCTTATTGAGCTGTGCTTGTGTCAAAACTTGGTCAGCCTTAGAATCAATGTCATCTTGTACATCTTCGATGGCAGGGGTCCAGTCCGTTTTGACTGTTCCTTTTTCGATTTTAACCTCCCAAACAGACTTGCTAGCTGTTTTGTGATATGTGTTGACACGTAGATGATAGTTTCCTGTCGGTTTGTTCCAAGTAATCAGCGTTCCTGTAGTGCCCGTCTTTAAATCAGACACGATCTGATAATTTTGGTATTTATCATCCATTAACCAGAGTGTCACATTATCGCTCTCGATATTTGCGTTGTGTAAGGCAGTAATATTACCGTCCGATTTCGCACTAACAAGATACTTTTGGTTTTGCTCTAAGTAAACAGAAGTTTCATTTTTGTACAAAACATTATTATCGGAATTCGTTGGTTTTCTGTCCGGCTTAAAAGGCCCCTTCGAACCTTTTAAGAGATTCCGACCACCGACCGAGACACTACCAGCCGTGTCATTCCAAGAGTAATCAGCTGGATTAGTGCTATTTGCTTTGTCAAAGTTAGTACATATACCCAGGTACCGCTTGGTGCCGTCTTGCGTAAAACTAAAGCCAGTGCGACCATCGGCACTATCAGAATAGGCAAAGTGAACGTAAGGTGTTCGTCCGTCCGCTCCGGGTTTCCCCGGTATACCATCACGCCCATCACTACCCTTCCACTTAGACCAGCGATAGTCTTGTGGGTTTCGGCTATCCGTAGTGCTGAAATCTTGGTACATGCCGATAAATGCCTTGTTGGTATCAGTTTGACTGAAACCACTACCAGAGACCGTGTCAGCGTAGGCGATGTGGGTGTACTGTGTTTTACCGTCGGCACCTTTAACACCGGGAATACCTTGGTCACCTTTTGGACCTTGCAAACCTTGTAAACCACGTTCACCCTTGGCCCCTTGTTCACCGATTTTAGAAACTGAATAACCAGTCTCATTCGTGTTATCGGTATAGCTCCAAACTGTCTTAGTCCATAGGTATTGCCCAGCTGGTACGCTAGGTACTTGGCTAGCCCAACCATCTGTTGGTGGGACTGTCCCAGATAACCCTTTAGCATAAGTAATTGAGGTGCTTTGAATGCCTACACCGTCTTTTCCCGGAATACCATCAACACCACTGTTCCCATCTCTGGCGATGTAGACTTTTTGATAACCTGTTTCAGAGGTGTTATCGGTATAAGTCCAGACCGTTTTAGTCCAAAGCCATTGACCTTGAACTAATTTTGGAGGTGTTTGAGACCACGTCCCGGGCGTTATGCTATCTGATGCTGAAGTTCCATAAAGAACCGTCGTGCCTTTAATCCCAACACCGTTCTTTCCAGCGATGCCATCTCGTCCATCTCGGCCATTTAAGCCATCAGACACACCGACAAATGTGATTTCATCGCTAGCAACTTCTTTCTCACCTATCCAAGCCGAAACTGTAATTACAGTGGGTTTAGTAATCTTGCTTGCGCTCACTGTGTAAGTCAGCCCAGCTCCGACGATAGAACCGTCAATTACAAATCGATAGGTTGCATTAACCGTCTGATTCCCTCGTTTCAACGTCGGACGTAGCGTTGACTGCCCTGTATTGTTTTTAAAGATAACGCCGTTATCTGTTGAAAACAGAATGCTGTAAGGTCTACTATTCTCAACCATGCGTTCGAAGACGGTTCTAAGGTCTCCCGATGTCCTATTTTCAAGCTCCTTGAAATTACCGAAAGTTGTTGTGTTATTTGCTGGATTGCTAAAACTAATCTTTTGCTCAATAGCACGAGCCCTTACGTCGAGTGATGGGACAAAACCCTTGTCGTGAATTGTGATAGTATCCCCAATTTCAACATCAACGAACCCATCGACTTCGTAAGTAATAGCTGGATAAGCGTTTTTTCGCAAATTCGCAATCCCTGCAGCACGGATAACTTTCGGATCATCACTGTCAACTTCTAAATCCTTTCGAATCCACTTATTATCTTGCGTCGAAGCCCCAAAAGTCGAAGGATATAAATTAGCTGCATGAGGGGCATAGAGACAATTGCCCTCTTGTTTGAAGATAACAATCCCTTTGTCATTCTTTTCCTCCCAAGCCGGGAGACCACCGATATAGACTCGCACTTCAGGGCCGTTCTCGGGTTGCTCTTTTGCCTTCCCGTACGGGACAATCATCGTATAGATTTCGGTTTTATCAACCTTTCTCGTCATCGATTTGATATTTTTTTCAAACGCCAGACGGATATCGCTACGAATTCGACCTACGCCAGTGTGTGAATCGTCCGCTTGATGGTAAACGTTCAGGACGAGCTGTTTAATAGAGCTGTCGTCGTTAAGTCTAGTCACAAATTCAACTTCAGCATTAAATTTATTAGCCAAGCTAAGTAGCCTTGCTAATTTCGTGTCTTGTCCTTCCCACTCAAGTGTTTTCTTCTGGTCAGAGACCTCATTGACACCGAGCGTTACCATCGCAAACTGAGGGATATCAAATGCATTGAGGTATTCTGCAAAAGACATAGCTTTTTCAGCCTTGTAAGCATTCGTGTATTCGTTTATCAACTCAAGATTCAGGTTCTCGCAGTAGCATCTCACCCATCGTTCGTTCTCTTCAACTTTCATAATGTTAAACAAGTACGTTTGCCCGTTATGTTTGAACGAAACGAAAGAGCGCTCGTTTAGCTGATTGTAAAGAGGTTGGTTTGCTGCATCGCTCAACAATTCCTTTTTCGAAACGGTGAACTCGAACGTGCTAGATGCCGTCTCAAGATTGCGTGTCCAAGTATCATCGTAAAAATTTAACATCTCTTGCTTTTCGTTATCGATAAAACCAATTTTTTGTAAATTAGCATCGTGAATCGTTAATAGCATTACAAATACCTTTCTTCAAATTTGACAGACACAGAGGGTTCGTTTGTAACCCATCGTGAGCAGTAAACTTCGAGTTGAGACTTGCCAGGAGGAATCGTGATGAAGTCAGAACCCTGTACAACATCAACAATTTTCGAAATATTATCTACTAGTACAGTGTCATTCTCGCTGTTTACCACAACTTCTCCACCAGCCCTATATCGATTGGGAACTTTGCGGACCCCTACAACATAGTCTTTCCGATAAATGAAATCATCTAAGTACATGTGGCTCACTTGCGGTGCGTTTCCAATTTTGCTGAAGATGATGTGGATTTTATCCGATTTCTTGCCTTTGATTTCAGGGATAGTATATCTAGGGTAAGACCCCCACCAGTAAAATTGGACGACATCGTCAAACCTTTGGATGTCTGACCATCCTCTGGGCTCGTTAAATGGGTTGTGCTCTTCTATGTGTGTCCCTAGAAACTGCTTTCTGTCAACAAAACGGTAACCGCCCCTGCCATCGCTGGCTAAAAAGTTGTATTCACAACCCAGACCGCTACCACGTTTGTAGGTTTCAACCCCATACAAAAAAGTGCCACTTGCATCTGTGACACTAATTTTTAAATAACCCATCTGATCTGCAGAACCCAACCAAAAAATTTGTCTCCACCAGAAATACTCGTACAGAGCACCTTTGGCACCGCTGGAATCCCTTGGAATATCAAATGTAACTGATGCTGTCTGGCCACTCTGCAACGCAATGTGAGGGCGACCCCAAGCATTGTCGATGTAAAGCGTGCCGTTCGGTCTGGTATCGTTGCTATCGTTCGTGATACCAACGTTTTTCAACCCTTGTGCCAATCCGTTAGGGATTCTGTGTTGTCCATTAGATGAAGCGTAATCAAACAAGACTTCTGACTGCTTGTAAGTCTCTGTATCCCCTTTTTGCCTGTCACCAAGCTCCAAAATTCCACTACTGTTAACCAATCCGATATAGCCATTCTCACTATTGTGCTTCACTGTAATTATCGGATGCGCATCAACTGATCCGTCGTTGACAAGGTCAAATACCAGTTTGCCATTTTCTGTTTTAGGAGTTTCGAAACTTCGATATGTAGTTGAATGTGCGACTCCGTCCGGAACCATAAATTCAATTTCAGCTTGGTCATACCAGTCGGAAATGCCTTTTAAACTAACATCCCCTTTTACTAGGGCTAAATAGTATCTGTCTGGTTCATCTGGTAATCTCAACTTAACAGGTTTGTCAGAATGCAACACTCTAGCCGCTTGTTCCCTGACACGATAAAACATGCCATTATCAATTTTGGCTGGCTCGTTGGGGTCTACGAAAGCAATGTCTTCAAGATGTCTTGTCGCCAAACTAACAGTGAGTTTGATTTTTTTTGCGCCAAACGCAACTTGTTGAATGTTGACCCCGATTTTAGGGGCTGAATCCGTTGTTATATTGCGCTCGTTCCCGATTTCGTGCGACACTTTGATTAGCTTAAAGTAATCGTTCAAATCGTATCCGTTAAATTGAAACACAGTCATTATTTAATACCTCTCATGCGTTTGTAAGTGAAATCTTTGTCTTTTTGGTACGAAGTTAAATCGTCGCCGGTTGCATACGCAAACTCTCGACCATCGACACTCAATGAGATTGGACGACCGATTAGTTCAGTGATGATATCCATCGCTTGTTCCAATCTGTCCATTCTACTATCGTCTCGAACTGACAAATCAACGCTACCACGAATTAAACCACCACCAAAACCGTCAAACAAGTCGTTGTCTTCGAAAAGATCTCTAGAATCTATTGCGTACTCACTAGCCACATCAATCATTTCTTTGATAGAGTCTTTGACAAATTTTACGCTTCTATCAATACCTACAGCCATACCTTGGCCAATGTAGATACCGACTTCATCACGGAATAATCTTGATGGTGAGTGGATTCTAGCTTTTGCCTGAGCTGCACGCTCTGCTTGAGCTACAAGGGCGTTGGCAGCAGCCGTTACCGCCCCAAGAGCAGACATCATACCTGCAGCCAAGCCTTGACCAATCATTGCCCCTGCTGCTCGCATAGCTCCTACACCAGCCATGGCACGAGCTTGTGCCGCATTAACTAGCGCACCCATTGCAGAAGACACAGCACCAATTGCCGATTGGATTCCTTGAGCAATAGCTTGTCCAGTTTGTTGACCTGCTTGTTGACCCATCTGGATCATTCTTTGACCATTCGATTGAACAGCCTGCGCCATTCTTTGCATTGCTGATTGCACTTGTGCCGCTGCGTTGTTCATCGCCACGCCAATCAATGGTGCTAACGTTCCAATTTGCATAATGGCAGTCGTAGCCATGGTGGCACTTGACGCAACCAAGCTGAACTGTGCTGGAATCAAAGCAATTGAGGCTGTCAACTGCGTAACACTTGCAATTACCATGGTAAATTGACTGCTGATTAGTGCAACTGTAGCACCGACAGCAGTGAGACTTGCATTCATCGCAGTGAACTGTGTAGTCACCGCTTGAATAGATGCTCCAGCCATTGTTAATTGGCTATTGATCATAGACAAGATTGTTCCAAGCATCGTGAATTGTGACCCAAACATTGTCACGCCCGATGTAGCAACTAATAGTTGACTGTTGATTGTAGACAATGCAGTTGTGAAGGTCGTAAATTGGCTATTAAGCATAGTCAAGGCGGTACCAATCATAGTGAATTGAGTACCTACGAGAGTTAGGCTAGTGCCTAACATAGTCGTGCTTGCTGCCATTGTAGACATGCCAGCAGTAATCATGGTTAATTGACTAGCGAGACTAGTTAGACTAGCAGTCAATGTAGTCACACTTGCGTTAACTGAAGTCATGCTAGAAGTCAACGACGTTGAAACTGCACTAAATTGAGTCAATCCAGTAGCGGCTTGCATCAATGCTGGCGCAAGCGTCATGATTTGTGCTCTGAAGGCTGTGATAGGCCCTACAATCGCAGTCAAACCACTGAGCGATTGACTAGCTTGACTAGAGAACGTGCTAAACGCTGTTCCTGCTGTAGTCAATAGCGATTGTAAGTTAGTGAACGACGATTGAATACTTGTAACCGTGCTTGAGAAACGGCTCAAACCTGCAACAGCGCTAGAAGCTGAGCTAGACACCTTGCTCAGACCATTACCAAGCTGAGTCATGCCAGTACCAGCTTGCGCCAACCCAGCCGAATTGTTACCAATTGAGCCAACGCCTTTGGCGACTGCTGCAAGAGATGCAGCCATGTCTCCGAGATTTGTGTTGGTAATCTTGACCACACCATTAGCAAGCTGATTGAATCCAGACCCTGCTTTTTGCGCAGCTGTACCGATTGAGTTGAACACGTCAGCCAATCCATCAAGGACCGACCTGATAGCACTACCCATTGATTCAATGACTTTTGAAACACCTTCAAACGCTGACTTGATACCGTCACCGATACCTTGTGCAGCTGTACTGATTGAAGTTCCGACTGATTGCACTACGTCAGCAATGCCTTGTAATGCTGTACCAATCGCAGAACCAACTGAACTAATAACATTAGCAACACCACTAAGCGCCGTACTAATAGCTGTACCAATACCCATTGCAGCCGTAGCGATTGCCATTCCTGCCGCTGATACGACTGATGCAATTCCAGAGAATGCAGCACTAATTACACCACCAATTGCCGTGATGATAGGCACAATTTGTGTTATGGCTGTAACAATAGCTGAAATGATTTGGCTGATTATAGGTGCGAGAGTTTGAACAACCGTAACAATGGCAGAAATCACTTGACTAATGACTGGAGCCATCGTCTGAACGACTGTAACAACCCCTTGAATCAAGGTCATAATGACTGGTGCCGTTGTTTGAATGGCTTGTACGATTACTTGTAAAACCATTGCAATCTGTGGCCCAAATTGGCCAATCACTTGAGCAACTTGGACAATACAATTTGAGATAACCGGTGCGATTGCCACGATTGCGTTAGCGATAATCTGAGTTACTGCCGTGATGGTGTCGCTAATGATTTGAACAATCGGAGTGAATACCTCGATGATTCCACTGATTGCAGCGCCCAAAGCAGTAACCCAATTAGTCAATGCGTCAATAATGGTTGGCAACACTCCCAAAATAGAAGTCAGTGCTGATCCAAACGCTGTAACGAATGGCGCTGCATTTCCAAGAGCAGTTCCGGCAGCCTCTACTAATGGCGCTAATTTAGCAAGTCCAGGCGCAGCTTCTCCCACTGCCTTAACGACAATGCCAAAAGCAGTTCCAAAGGCTTCAATGATAGTGCCTGCCGCCTTGCCGATACCTTGCACGACAGTGCTAAAGGCTGAACCTAGAGCGTTTAAGATTTGTGAAACACCTTGCGATTGAGTGGCTAGTAGCGTGAATGAAGCAACGATAATAGCAATACCTGCACCAATTGCGACTGCTGCGATAGCGACACCAGTCGCAAACGATAGTATCTGAGCCGAACTCAGCCCCTTGAGACCTTGCAAGGCGAATTTTAGACCTTGCCCGAAACCTTTGTAAGTTTCAGCTATACCTTTGAATATAGCTGTCAAGATTCCTTTGATTGCGTTCCCAGATGATTTGATTACGTTGGATATCCCACTGAACAACTGGGCTATCGTTGACTTAGAACGTTTAACGCTGTTTGTAGCCCCGTTAAGACCCTCGGTGGCTTTATTTTTAAAGGCACTAAACGGATTAAATGACTTAATCCAGTTCAGACCTCGCATAGCAGTATCGAACACTGAAAGCCCAGCCTTTGCAGTCATAAAACCTGCCACCATGGCTAAAATGCCACTAGTGATGCCATTGAGCACGCCTTTAGGGATAGAGCTTGCAAACTTAGATACTGCTGAAACGGCTTGAGATATCCATTTTGTTAACGTTCCAAAAGCCGTTCCTAGCGCTGAGATAATCGTCTGCATCTCAGAGCTACTAAACACATCACCAATTGAAGACCCAATGGTTTTAACAGCTCCCCAAGTATCTTCTATTGCTGATTTAAAAGCTTTGAATGCGCCAGTGTCTGAGAACGAGCTGATGAAGCTCTTAACAGACCTAGTAGCGATTGTTAAGCCTTTTGACAATCCATTGACGATGTCACCAATACCAGTCCCTAGACCTTGGAAGATGCCTTTAAAATCTATGGCCTTTAACGCTGCTTTAGCTTGAGTAGAAACATATTTAAACGAATCAGCTAAGCTTTTGATGGCGCCTGTGTTACTAAACCCTTTCCAAAATGATTGGACGGTTTGAGTAACCCCTTTTACAACTTGGTCAATTGCTTTATCAAGACCGTTTGCGAACTTTTTGACAGACTGTTCATCAATTTTTCCAAGAGCATCAATGATACCCTCGATTCCTCTGATTGCCTTGTTGCTAAGCTGTTCAAAGACTGGTTGCAATTTGATTGAAACCGCTTCGTAGAGCCCGTCAACGGCTTCGTCTACAGATTTGTACCTAGTAGCCAAGCTCTGCATGGAATCGCCAGCCCGTTTAAAGGCCTCTGCAAAATCTTCAGTCTTAATTTCACCGTTTTGAATTTTGCTTACAAGATCATCAAGAGACATTCCCATCTCTCTTGCAACGGCAGCCATCCCAGCTGGTGACTGTTCCATCATCAGCTTGAAGTCTTGCCATTGAATTTTAGGCTTAGTCATCGCTTGAACCATTTGTTGGCTCAGCGTCTTCATTGCCTGTTTAGGGTTTTCAGCAGAAGCAGCAAGACCACCCATGGCTTTTACCAAATCGCCAGCATCGCTACGACCGATTGCGGCCATCTGAGAGAACGTAGTACCCATGTCCGATGCAGAATAGATTGTCTGTGTTGCATAGTCTTGCATAGCCTTTTTAGCCGATGCAATTTCTGTTTGCCCCCAACCTAACTGGCTCAAGCTCCCATCGAATGTTTTCCAAGCCTTCGTTGAGTTGTTAAGCTCGGTCATCATACCACCGATACCACTGGTTATAGCGCCAATCCCCTTGGTTATCCCAGCACTAACAAGGTTAGCACCGAGCACGCTTTTAAACATTGAGCCTAGACCCTTGCTACTCTTACCGAGTGATTCAGCTTGTTTTTGAGCGTTCTTCAGGGCGCTAGATAAGCCGTTATCTTGCGCTGACAGTATCGCCCTTACATTGAATGTTTTATCAGCCATCTAGCAACCCCTCCTCTCTTTTGAACGCTAAATTTCGTCTAGCTATCTGGATAAGATGCCTATTGTCCTTCTCAGTGGTTCCGAGAAGTTCTTTTTCACGACGTTCTTCGTCATAAAAGTCTTTAAATTCCTTAAAGACATACTTCTTACCGCCCTTGCTTGTGGCCTTGACACTACGATTTAAGAAGGCTTGCAAATAAAGCCTTTTCTCTTCTTGGATGAATCTTTTTGCATAAGCTTTTTGATATAACCTCAACTCATTCAGCGTCATCCGTCTAGCTTCTAGAAGTGTCGTCTCATACCTAGCCATGCAATTCGTGATTAAATCTTCGTAGGTCTCTCTTGAGTTCTTGACGTTTTCTAGGCTTCTTCTTGGGCGTCCAACATTCGTTTGGCTGTTTCTCGTGTCAATGGTTGCTTCTGCAATGCTGAGAAAAAATCCTCAAACAAGTTATCCAATCGTCCATTTTCAGCCTCACGTTCAACAAAACGCTCAATACCCTCTACAGATGGTTTTTGGCGTTCTGTAGCAGTTCCAGCTTGAATGAGGTCTAGCAGAACAAGTGGGTTCTTTTGTTGCAAATCAACCACTGCGTGTTGTACACCAAAGCCAAACGCTACACCGTTTTGACTGATTGAATAGCGCTCATCAAGCACTCGCAAGAAGTCGAATCCAAAATTCAAAGTATAGTCTTTATCATTAATTGTGATAGTGTTCATGTTTTAATTTCCTTTCAAAAATAAAAAGCGAGGGAAACCCTCGCTAACTGTTTTAATTATCAATGTCCAGTAATAGCAGTAGTGTCTTGGAAAGTATATTGGATCTCTCTGATTTGCTCGTCAGACAGAGTTGCTTCACCAGCCTGTGGCTTGCCTTCAACGGACATTTCAGATTCAATTTCTACGAGCTCTTCAACATTCGCTGGGACTTCCCATGAAGACAAGCGACCGATTGCATAGAGCGCACCATATTTCCCATTTGGTTTTTTGTCAGTTAGATCAATTTCCCAAACTTCGACCTTATATCCATCAACTACCGACTGTTTCAACATTTCGTTGACTTCATCCTTAGTCCCGATTGCGTTGATTGACAAGGTTGTTTCTAGACCACCATCAGCAACTACTGCCCCGTCCTTGGTTTTAGTTGTATCTGCATCACGGGAATATTCCCACTTATGTTCTGTTTGCAGTGCCAATTTAGCTGCTGCTTTAGTGTCCCCGAATTTGCGGAACATCAAAATTTTATTCTTACCTAGCTGTGCTTCTTTTACATTTGTATCAGCCATGCTTTTCCTCCTTAATAGAATTTGTAAAATAAATAAATAATGAAGTGATAAAGCTCTTCGTCAGTGCTGTTATCACGGTTAGAATCAATTGACGACTCATTGACTTCCGCCGAGAAGTGCATCCCATCGATATTTTTGATAGCAAAATAGCTGGACAACAACTGCCCAGCCATATCAGATAACTGTTTACGGTCATCTACTCGTCCCCAAAGATGGACGGTTGACGACAAGCGACCTATTAAGCGTGATTTTGTAGCTCTGGGCAATGTTTGAATTTCGCCCATAACAACAAATGGATAAGATGCACTGTCTGACGGAAGGTAAGGGTAAGTAGCGAAACCGAGTCCCTCACTAATTCGAAAGAGTTCGTCATGTAGTAATTGGTCTGGTTGTTTCATATCTACTCCCATTTAGCTAATTCCTCGACCATCCCAGGGACAGTCGCTTCTAACGCAGGAGCCATGAAAGGCTGTGCTGCCATCTTTCGAGTACCTACTTCAAGGTACCCAGAATATTTTGTATGAGCCGTCACAACAGCTCTATCACCCCCAGCTTCAAGAGTAATCGAGCGACGTGTTGCGCCAGTGGTATATTTACCGCTGAATTGTGCCTTGCTAATTGCGTTCTCTTTTAATTTACTGCCGTATTTTTTTAAAACTCGTTGTCGACGTTCTGGATTGGCATTTTTTAGCAAAGATTGGCTCATCTCATCTAGCCCATAAAACGTAAGCGTAGCCATATTACTTCACCGCCTTATTAACGTACAATACACTCCTTCCAGCTAGATATCCTCTAGCAGTTACTGGAATGTATTTACTGCCGTGATATTCAACGGAAGTCACGGATACTGTCACAGGGCTTCTGAAACGAATGACTAAGCTCGTAGCATTTAGCAAACCTCCCAGCTTAGCTTGGAGGTCTAAGCTTGCACCAGTCACATTGCACTTAACTTCTTTGGACCATTCTTCCCCTCCGACCATGCGACCAAGGACGGGATCATATCGTTTCGGTGTCTTATCGTTTTGATATTTGAGTATCACTGTAGCTGTGTATCTCATAGAAACAACACGCTCCCTTCCTTAGACTGTCCGGAGGTTCCAAATGTCCGTTGAAGCATATCGTCATACGGTTTAAATTCGTTCTCGTTGTCGTAATAAGACATTGAGTGACCATCTACCGTCTCAGCTTTAGCTCCTTCAGCTCCTCGACGATTGAAGCGTTTAATAACGCAATCTTCGAAAATAAAAGAAAAACCATCGTCAATGTTGACAACGGCATATTCTGCTTTGAAATGACTAATTACTCTGTTTAGCAATACCCTTAAGAGGTCAATGCTATCGTCGTCATCTTTTGAAATCTCAAGGTCCAGCATGACATTATCTAGGACCTTTTCTCGATCTAATTCAGCCATGCTAGACCTCCTCACTCTTCAGTGTTATCTGTCGTTTTTTTGCGACTTGCTTTTTTTGGTTTCTCTTCAGCTTCAGCCTCAAGGAAACCTGCTTCAACAAGCTCTTCGACACGTTCACCGGTATAATCGTCACCGGCATAGTAAATAATGCCGTCGGTTTTATCCTGAAACGCTTTTAAAACTTTAGTCATAGCTACCTCCTACCAAAAATCAAGCTACTGGAATAACAGTAAGCATATAGCAATCGTCCAAGCGTTCGAACGAAGGCAACGCAATCATTGATACTTTGGTTTGGACGTTAACTGGATCAGTTGTTTTAGTGGTTGTAATTGCAATGCCTTGGTCAACCACTTCAACTTGTGCTCCCGGCGTATCTCCAGACTGCAAATCTGATTCTTCTGGCGTTGTACCAAAAACAGTAGAACCCAATGAACCGTTTGGAACCAAAGTCAAATGACCGTCTGGATAGAATTTGCTAATTTCTCCTTTGTCATTTCGATAAGTGCCGTTTTCCAAGAGAACCGTCACACCGAAATTATCCAAAATATACGCTTCTACCTCAGCTTTGGTAACAGTTGTTCCTGAAGCTGCAAGAGGTTTGATGATTTTGACTGTAGATTCTGATTTGCGGATCAAGCTAAATGTTTTAGCGTTCATGATAGCAATCTCTGGCATCAAACCAAGACTTTGAGCTGTTTCGATTGCTTCTTCAAGATCTGCAAGAGGTGTTGCTGTTGCTTGTGTCCAGTCTTTTGCGACTGTCTTTTTGTGGTCGTCTTTAACACCGTAGTCGATATCGACGTTTTTTCCTTCGTTTACAAACGCAATCTTACCAGTTGCAAGGGCTTGCATGCGCATTGATTCCAAACGAGCACGAGCACCTTGAATAAGTGTCATTTCGTCGTTGAAAATGCCTTGCGTAATAGTCTCAATCAAACCAGTGTTGTTAGATCCAGCGATTAAGTTGAGCTGTTGACGGTCAGCTTCTTTAACCAACATGGCTTCTTTAAAGAATGGCATTTGTTCGTCATGGATTTCAGCACCCACACGCTCACGAATAGTGACATTAGTGTCGAATGCTGCCGGCTTCAAGACAACCGCACGCCCTGAAGAACCTTTGATGTAAGACAATTTAGTCCCAAGTTGTTTGCGTGCTGGGAAAATGCGTTCTCCAAGCGTAGAATCCACATCTAATTGCGATGTGTTGAAATATCCAGCGATATTAGATGCTGTTACCGTGTCATAAATAAGACCCATTAAGCATTGCCTCCTTTTCCTGCAATAAATTTAACGAGTGGCAACGCTGTTTTAATAGCGTCGTCAACTGTACCACCGTTAACCGCTTCTTTCCAAACCTCACCGGCGTACAAAACAGACACTGTTTTATCAACAGATAAGTCTGCATCGTATAGAACGATTCCTTCTGGTGCCGTCTTGTTCTCTTCTACTGGTTTTGAGCGGTCATCGAAAATTGACCCATCTTTACCAGCTACCAGAGTACCAGCTTTAATGTACTTCTTGCCGTCTACGTCCACCCCAGCAAAGCTTTTATCAACTGTGGCAGTGACAGCTTTGTAAGGCAAGGAACGTAGAATGTTACTTGTGTCAAATACTTTTTTTACTGACATGAAAAAATCCTTTCTAATTGTTGGCTAGATAATCTTACCTGACGAACGAACAGCTTTTTGAGCTAAGCGAGAACCGTAATTGTCTGTGTTAGAAATGCCATCCGCTGATGCTTGAGGTGCATTTTGTCGAATAGTTTTCTTAACTTCTTCAGCAACTGCATCATTAAATACTGTTTCGAACTCAGTTACTGCTTTAAGTGCATCTTCGGCGTTGCCAGCCATTGCGAATGTCTCAGCCAATGCGCTAGGCAAGCCTTTAGCTACCAAATCTTTCTCAACAGCAACAACAAGCTTTTCATGCTCAAACGCAGCACGTTCCTTCTCAAAGCTCTTTTGCTGATCCTCGAACTCTTTTTTAGCTCGATCTTGAGCTGATAGATTGGCATAATCTTTCTCTTTTTGTAAGGCATCGGCTACTGCTTGAGCTGTACGCTCTTGTTCACCCTTGTCTCTGTTGCTCAAAGCAGTCTGTACCGCTTTGTTAATCACGCTATCTAATTCAGATTGAGAACCAGGCGCTTTGAAGTCGCTCGCAGGGGTTGGGGTGCTCCCTTGCCCTTGGTCTTGGCGACTCTCTTGTTGTCCGTTAGTCTCGATAGTGTTATCTTGTTCCATAGTTTCCTCCTACCTAGTCTCATGAGTAGCGCCCCTTTCTAAGCCACGATAAGGCCAGCTACGCCCTCTCTAGTCTTGTCTAGGGTGTTTACCCACGAGCCACGCTAGTATTGTTTATTTAGGGCTAATTTAAGCCCTATGCGCTGACGAGGCATCGAACCCCCAAGCCCCTTGGCTAGCACGGCTATCAGCGCATAAGAAAAAGCCGTATTGCTACGACTTCAATTATTTATTTCATTAATCCGATTATTTTATCTGGATCAGTAAGAGCTATCTTCTACATACACCTCGGCCACCGCACAACGGCAGTATGGGTGCATCGGTGGGGCGTTTAGCCCGCTCTCCATCTTATCAACCGGGACGGGTTCTCTCTCAGTATCACGACCAACTTGTTTGCAATAATCGCAAGCTCTCGATTCTGGCATGAGTTTAAAATACTCGAAGCCATTCTCTTTCATGATATCTTGCTGAGCTAGCGTCTGAACTCTAGCATGTTCCGTGATTGCCAATCGTTCAGCGTCAGTACGAGATACATCCATGTATTTGCGGATTCTCTGAGCGATGGTTATACCGTTCTCCCCTCGAATGAGTGCCCTAGTCACTTCCGTTTTAACCAAATTGCGCAACTGTTCCTGTCTCTTCCAGATACGCTCCGACCATTTAGCACCTTCGAAATTAGCGTTAACAGCCGTCGTCATGTACTTTTCAAGTGTTTTCTTGTTAGGCACCGTCTGATCAAGCAAGCTTCCTCTTGCAATTTCGCTCTTATAGCCATTCATCAGATAATCGTTAGTTAATTGACGTTCGCCTTCAGATAAAACCAATAGTTCGAGTTCTAACTCTTGGATAAGAAGTTCTTGACGGCCAACAGACATAGAAAAATTGTAGTCTCGAAGCTCCTTGTTTGCCTTTGGGCTAAAATCTTTGTCAGCCACATACTGTTTGGCTTTAGCTTTAAAAGCCTTGATATCAAAACTGTCCGCCTTTCGTTTGGCATCGCTGGTAGTTAATCCATTTTTGTCAGCGAAATTTTGGATATAAGCATCTAGTTCTTTACGTAATTGCGAAAGTTGCAAATTATATAGTGCTTCAAGCTCTTTCTTGAATTCAGCTTCACCCTTTTTATTGCTCGCTTCTCTCTCTTTTTGAGCACGTTCTGACCAGTATGTCATTCATCAGACCTCACAGAATCGCTCGTATGCGTTTCTTCTTCGTCGTCGGTATATTTACCTACTTGCCCGTTAAACTCGCTAGAATACCCCTTAAAATCGATTTTAGACACCTCTTTATCCACTCTATCGAGTTCCTCAGCTGGGCTCTCGACCAAACCAGATAAGCTAAGAGCAGTTTCTTGTGACACTTGACCACCAAGGCCTGTCAAAATAGATACTTGCTCGGATAGTGATTTCGGCAGATTCGGCGTGAATGTTATTCTCAAGAAGTTTTCGTCAAACGCTTTGAATTCTTTGACCAACTCACCAACACGGCTAGCCAACCGATATCGACGCTTCAAACCTTTTATAAATTGTGATTGAGTCTCAATACGGTCTTGGTCAAGTCCGAATAGTTTGTATTTCATCGCCTCTCCAGACGTGTTGCCTGAAAAGTTCTCGTCAGCCATATCGGGTGTATTCGTGAAAGTGTGAATATCTTTATCCAATCTAGTCTTGTACGCTTCGACACCAGACACATCGTAAGACTTAGTTAGATATTCAGCCTTAACTGTCCCTTCCTTACCGTCTGCAGCCTTCGGTGGAACCAATTGCATTAACCGTTTAGCTTTCATGTCTTCCGGCTTCATATTTGCAGGCAACCGCATGTCACCATAGATGGCAAGGATAGCGTCAGCCATGTCACTCATGTGATTCGCTGTGTCCGATTCTGCACTATCGTATAAGTCAATCAGATAGAGCTCAGTTTCATAATCGCCAATGCCATCAGTGTTGTTCAAATACTCCGTGATTGGAACTGTGCCAAAAGCATGAGCAGTGACAGAAACCTCTTTTAGATCATCTGAGTAGTCCAAAACGTGAATATTTGTTGAAGTGTATACTTCAACGGTTTGATGTGCGTCAGAGAATAAATCAGCACTGTAGTATCTGACTGCTACTAATGAATTGTCTTCAAGCGAATTGTCATAAATAATAAACGTATTAAGAGGGCTTAACTGCTTGATTCGTGTCTGGTCGTCCTCACTTCGATAAATCAGCTCGTAAGCACGTCCAACTTGCGACAAATCTCGGATAAGGTTGCGGTTCAGCGTATCAATGTCATTGTTTCGTCCAATTTCCTTAATAGCTTCGTCATTTTGCGAACCGCTAACACTGTCATCATATTCAACCCGAATAGGATTACCAGCTAGATATCCCGTTTTAAACTTACTAATCATGCGTCCATAGTTGTGGACGGCACGTTTGTCGGACATCTCTTTATCCTTACGCCTTCCAGCTTCAAGAACACTGTGATTATCCCCTCTGGCATAATCAAACAACTCCTGAATTCTGGGACGTTGACGCAACTTGTGATGGTTAATGAAATTCTTGAGCAATGCCCAGTTATCTTTCTTTAAGTCATCAACACTTTTAGCGCGGTACTTTGTGCGTGATTCTCGATGAAATCGCAGATTCAAAACATGCGATTGTCCGGTACTATCTGTAAATAGTGTTCGTTCCATCATTCCTCCTAACTAAACATATTAAGCAAGTCATCATAGCTTGCTCTTTCTGTGCTACCGATTACGAAATCAGAATATATAGCGTATCTCACGCCATCCAGCACGTCGTCAAACTCTTTTAACGGCTCGTCTTTTGTGCTGTTCTCTTTCCACCGATACTGGAATATCTCATCAAAAAAGCGAGGTACAAAGCCTCGCTTAACGTATAATCTTTGTTCTTTGAACAGCTTAGCGATAAGTTCGATGCCAGCAATCACTGACTTATTAGCATTACTGATATCAAAACCCTCATTGTCAAATCGTGCTACGTGCTCTGGACGGGCACTATCGGCATAGAATGGAATGTTTCCATAGATATTAGTCAGTTTCCTAGCTTGCTCTACCCACCAATCTATCTCTTTGAATTGCGCTGCTACGCCATCGATAAGGTAGTAGTTGCCATCCACACCTTCACCGACAATCACAATAGATCCATAGTGAGTATACCCCCAGTCAATCCCACCAAAGTAGCGCCTCATATCTGGCAATTCATCGACTACATGAATCTCGGTGTCATAATCAGCATAGATAGCGCCTTCAGCAACAGTCCACTTGCCTAAAATATCCCGGTCATAGAACTTACCTTTAGGTGTTGCTGCCTTGATAGAGTCAATGTAGCGCTTTGACAGAAAGGTGTTATCATCAAGCTTGAAGCTGAAATCTATAATCTTACCGTCATTCTTACCAATATAATCTCGATTCAGCCAATGATTCGGATTGTCTGGGTTGCTATCCCAAACGACACGAGCACCCTCACCGGAACAACGTGAGATGATTTCTTTAAAAACAATCTCGTTCGCTAGCGACGCCTCGTTGACATAAGCCCCGAATGCTGTAAAACCACGGGCACGCTTAAGCCCAGATATAGAGCCAGTATAGACTTGTACGACCTTGACACCACAAAATACGAAAGATCCATGCTTGTCATACTTAGGCTCAAAGCCGTATTTGTTATAAAGCTCTTGCAGCACGTTATTTTGTATTGCCGTTGACGATGTACCCGCTAGGATATAGATAGGTTCATCCACGCCCAAGCGATCAGCAATCTTTCTGACACGGCTTAACTCAGTTACGAATGTATCATTGTTAACCACGGTCTTACCTGCACGTTTAGCACCGTGGAGTCCGCATATAAACCAGTCATGATTCCAGATATAATTCAGCACATCTAACTGCCGTTTTGTGTAGAGCTTACTCAAGTCCATTGCTTACCGCCCCTTTGATGATATCGAGGAAACCAGCAATTTTTTCATCTTGCCCTTCATCACCACCAACTTGAGATTTGAGTTTTTCGATCTCAAGTTGCAATTTCTCAGCTTGCTTAGCGGTTGGATAGCGTTTCATAAGTTCGCTACCAGCTTTAATGACCTCAGAAATGGACGGGGGCTTCTTAGTCTTGACGAACTGACCTGTAACGGCGTTTAGCTCGACGACTTCTTCCATCAACTCTTGCCTCAATATCGAAGTAAAAACTTGCATAACTTCATCTTGTTTTGCAATCTTTTTCTTTTCAAGCTCTTTCATCCGCTCTTCGATATAAGCCTTGATTCCGACATTTTCCAACAAATCATGACTTCTTGCTTTAGCATATTTCTCGGAATAACCAGCTTTTAGAGCTGCATTATAAGCTATACCAGATATCAAGTATTCATCCGCAAATAACTTTTGCCGTTGATTTAGCCCAATGTCCATCACCTCCTTAAAAGTGTGTATTTTATGCGTATTTCTGTTGACAAAGCCTTTTGTCATGTGTATAATATAAGTATAAAAAGTGAGGTAAGCAAAAATGCCAATGACACCTAAACAGATGGTCAAGCACCTAAAAAAGAATGGCTTCTACGAAATTAGTCAACGTGGTAGCCACCTCAAAATGCGAGATGACAAAGGTCATCAAACAACTGTACCAATGCACAATAAAGATTTGAGCAAAGGAACAGAGGATGCCATCTTAAAGCAAGCTGGATTAAAATAATCCACTTGGCTTTTTGCCTACTCATATAAACGGAGGAACATCATGAAATTATATCCAGCAGTATTCACACCGAGCGATGGTTACATCACTGTCACTTTTCCAGATGTGCCTGGAGCTATTACACAGGGCAAAGATATTGAAGAAGCCCACGCTATGGCTGTAGAAGTTCTAGGTTTTGCTTTGGAAGATTACTCAGAGTACCCAAAAGCAACACCAATCCACGAATTAAAAGAGCAATATCCAGATAGCGATATCGCTCTTGTTAGCATTGATATGGCCGCCTACATGCGTAAGTATCATTCTAAAAAAGTTCGTAAAAATGTCACTATCCCAGAATGGCTTAATGACTTAGCTGAAGAAAATAACCTCAATTTCTCTCAAGTGCTTACAGAGGCACTTGAACTCAAATTACACGCATAACAAGAGCGCCCAATTGTAGGCGCTCTTTGTTTTTTCTTCGATAATATAATAATACCACCTTAAACAGTTGTTAGACACCGTGAATTAACCGTTGAAATACCGTTATTTCAACGTTCCACAACTAATTTGCCATCTCTATACAATTCTGCAAATGCTAGGATAGCATTATTTAGCAATCCTTGAAAGGCTGTCCTTTCGAATCCGATTGCTTGGGCAATTTGCCAGTTTGGTTTCGGAGGGTATGCCAGATATTTCTCTATCAGTATTCTGCGATAGTCTGGACGATATAGCCCGCTAACTGCTTTTTCTATGGCTTCTAGTTCGTTCATAGCATCAACACGCCTAACTGCGATATTTTCCACTGGCCTGCTCACTCCGCTGCCACCTCTTGGCATAAAAGTGAACTCTTGTGTAATCTTCTGCTCGGCGCTATCGTGTGCTATCTCTCGCCAGCGTGGATATTCTCGAAGTTTTCGCTTGCAACCTCTGATAGTTGCTTTTTCATCAATTTCCGGCAATAGCATTGTTCTATCCTCTTTGGTATAATAGTAGTGTTGACTTTCAAAGAGTGCCGGCCATCGTGTCGGGCTTTTTTATTTTAGCCCTAGAAACATTAAGAGATTTATGAAAAGATAAGTGTATTTGTTCTGGGGCCTTTTATCGCCTCCTTTCTAGCCATTGACACCAGCAAGATCTTTGGCTTTTGATTAGTAATGCGATATCGATAAGAAAGAGGGTGTTTCACATCCTTTTTTCTTAAATTTGCTAGGTTTTGTTTGAGCAAGGTCTGTCAGCTTGCTCGGTGTTGAAAAGTGTTCAAGCCACTAAAAACCTATATCCATTTTTTAGTGTATTTTTGACAGACAATGGCTGGCAAAGGAGTCGAACCCTTGACAGCCTGCGATAGATAAAATCGTTATCGGAGATATTTCTCCTTTTCAAGAATAAAGTAGTAGAATTATGGAAATTTTATCCAGTTTCCGCATTGCAGGCATAAGCCTTGAATAATCACGCTACCAGTAATGCGCTTTAGATTTGATAGTAGAATTTAACAGAGAGTTTCCTCTTTTCTAATTGTTTATTTACTGGATTTTGGTAGCATCCACGACCAGTCACGCTTCTGCTGATTTGAATGAAAAGAAATCAAAAGGCTCCTCTTTTCTAATGTGTATTGACTGGTAATAGCTAGTGAGGGAATCGAACCCTCGTAAACCATTCTAGCTACACACCCATTGCCAATGCCGTATATAGAGCATGTTTAACACTAGGTTTCTTACGACCTACCTTGCCTTTATTACGATATTTGAGAATGATGCGATCAACTTCATCGTCCAATCTCTCGCTCCATTCGTAGTTATTGAAGACATAGTCAATAATCTCACTGAATAAATCCCTTGACAGCATACCTTCCATTTGAATTGCTTTTAAAGGGGTTAGTGCAGCTTTCTCAACATAGCAACTATTGAGGGCGCTTTGGGTATTGTTAGCTTGCTTTTGGTTGCAACCTTTAACCTCTCTGATATAACTGTTTATGTTGTTCGGATGTTCTTTGCGCAAAACTTCCACTTCTTCACGGAAACGCTTGAAAAGTTTCTCTGGAAGTCCTGCATTGGTTTTATTCAAAACCGGTTTAGTAGTTTTCCCTCTTGTGTAATGTTTAGACAGATAATCCATAAGGTCGTCGAATAATTCATCGGAAATAATACCTTCCAATCGTTCGACAGTTTGGGGCGATATCCTCGCACGTTCCACGACTGCACTGTTAAACGCTTGATATATAATGCGAGCTTGCAATTCATCGCATTGTTTCACATCTTGGAAAAATTGCTTATAAGAGCCTTTTTTGTGTGCTTTTCTAAGTTCCGCATGCTCGCTGACTAACTGCTGATATAATTCTGGTGTCAGTCCGGAATATTTGTATTTAACGCTCATGAGCCTACCTCTAATAGTTCCGGATTTTCGTAGATATCCCCTGCAATTTCGCAGTCGGTATGTCGTAGCCACAATTCACATCCGTATTGCTTAGATTCAAGGCGATATGCTCCGCCTCGATGTCTTACAACTTCGTAATAAGTTGGCTCAGAATAGACATTCTTAGCCATTTTGACTACATCCCCCTCAAAGATTTCTTTGCCATTCTTGTCTCTGAGGCCAGTTGATTGCATTAAAACACAATCATCGCTCTTGCACATCCAAGTGATAGCGTCTCCGATGAAATCAAACTCGCCATTAAAGAAATTAATTTCTTCCACATCTACCATTTCTTTATCTTCTTTAAGCCACGCTCTATATCTTGGTATCATTGTCCTCTCTCCTTCAAATAGCTAGGGATATCATCCCCAACATTTACCGCATCGTATTGCTCCTTGCTGACAAGAAACTTGCCGTAAGCCCCGCAATCAATAGTGTAGAGATCATTAATCTTCTCTTTCCCAGTCACTTCCCCATGCATTTCAGAACCAGCGTTATCTACCCGATGGATAGTTACTGTCTCCACCCTGCGTGGAACTGTCAGAACATAGTAGACTGACAGCATGTTGACAACCAGACTGACAACTAAGATAGCGCTTGAAATAGTCAAGCTATCCGTGTACCACTTTTTAGAGGTCTTCTTCTTTGACGAAAGTGCCATTAATCATCTTTCCCTTTCTATTCTTAATCTCCTCGTAAGCAATACCGAGACACTCGGTCACATCAAGGTCTAGTTGATGCGCTAGTACGATAATCGTTACCAGCGTGTCACCGATAGCATCCTTGAGTGCTGCTTGTGGCTCAGCGAATTTCGTTGGTTTCAAGAGTACATCCCGAATCTCTCCGACTTCCTCAGTGATACGCATCCACTGTATTTTCGGGTCAGCTTGTTTTAATCCACGGCTATCTGCCCAATGATTGATGCAGCGAACAAGTTTATCAAATTTTCCTTCGAACAATGTTTCATTCCCTAAAACTTCTATGATAGTCACCCCAAAATAGTCAGCAATTTTTTTGGCACTGTGCATTGTGGGCCAGTATTCCCCCGATTCGAACTTACGTAACACAGATTCTGAGAATCCTACTTCATCGGCCAGTTCCGATATGGTTAATTCCTTTTTCAGCCGTAGTCGTTGAATTTTATTCATCCGTCACCTCTTTCACTTCGACGCCTGGGCAGTCAAACACCCAGCCAAGGCCGCTCGCTTCAAGTTCTGTTCTCGTAAAATTACTACCCTCACTATATTGGGTCCTTGTAAACTGTGGCGTTAATTCCTCGTTGTTTAAGTAATATTTGCCTAGATATTGCCCTAAACGGCCTTTAATTTTAACCGTATACCTAGCCTCTTTCTCGACCTCATAGCCAAACTGGTGCATGTTGACGATGGTTTTGATTGCTTCATTTTTTGGGACATCAAACCATTTACAGAAATCTGAAGTCCTTTCTTTTTCTTCCCAGCAACTAATCAAATAGTATATTTCACTCTCTAAATTATTTTTGTGTTCCTCATACCAATTCGCCACATATTGCGGAACGACTGGTTTCGGGAAAAATGAGTCATATAAATCCTCAGCGTGGGCTATTGAAAGACATCCTGTTGTTGCTAACTTCTGCACTGCTTCTTGTCTAGTCATCATTTCTCTCCAAAGCTCCAATTAACCAATTGAGGTTCTGGCGAGCTTTCTTCAAGTCTTCGATGCCGTTCTTCTTATGGAACCTCAGCATATACTTCATGGCATTGCCCCAGTAGAACCCCTCTACATATTCTGGGCATGCAGCGAACTGTTTGATAACCTCAATGGCCTCTAATCCGTTGTTGCCTTGATAGTGATTGGGATTGTTGATCTTATCGTTCACCATCATTCCTCCACCTTCTTAATCGTTGTTTTATATAACTTGCTGTGCATGTATTTAGTTCGAAATCTATCCAAAGCTTTAAAAGCCTCTTGCTCATCTTCGAAATAATGCGTTTTATCTAGCATGTCGTCAAAATAGACGTTAACTGTCCAACTCATTTGTTGCTCCTTTCACCTAACAGAAATCCCAGTAGAAAAACTAGGATAGGGACAAAGATATTTGATAATACATCAAGCATTAACTGACTCCTTTTGTTTTTTCTTCCAGAAAATCCCAAATGATGTGAAATTGATTTTTAACCAGTTGGTCCTGGTTGTATTTATCACAGATTTGGTTGATAGAGGTAATTGCCCAATCCCAGTATGCAGGAGTATTAAAACCAACCAATTGCATCATGCGATTACTTTCTCTCATCCAGTATGGGACTTCTTTTTCAAAAAACTCGATATAGTTCATAGCTGTTCCACCTTGATATAGATTCCCACAGTATCCGACCAGAACTTTTCAGCTATTTCACTAGCCACTTGCGCATCATCATGCCAATAACCAAGATCCGTCATGCAGTCCTTAAGTAATTTCTGCAAGTTATCCGTATCTGGCTTAGTGGTTTTGTACTGTCCATGGGTAGCCTTTTTGATTTTAGGAAATAGCCATTTTACTGTTAGGCGTATAGGTCCGTCTATCTGCTCTTCTGGAATGTATGGACTTAACAACTCAGTGAATAGACTTCTGGCTTCCTTAAGGCTCTGTGGCTCGTAGAAATGCGGTTTACCATTTCTGACAGTGACTTTCTTTTGCTGATGCGTTGTGGTTGGGATTTTTTTCGTTGGCAAGAAAAGTTCAATCATCGTAATCCGCACCCTTCCACTGACCAGTTTGTGGATTGTAGACAATGTAACCAGCTGATCCTAACTGTCTCCAAAGCCACTGAATTAAGTCGGGCTGATTCTTTATCCAAGCATAGACTTGACTTTTATCGTTATCAAATTCTTCCCCCGGCAAGGTGTGATAGAGCGGCGGCATAGTCTTTGCAACTAATAATTTTTCAGAACGTCGTTTTTGTTTTTTGTTTTTACTTCCGGCAGTACGTCCCATTTTTATTTTTTCCTTTCTTTTTTTCCACGCGCCTAAGTTCAGAGTGAAGGACAGGGTTACAGGGTTACATGGGGGAGTCTTGGGACCCCCATGTTCCTGTACCTGTTCTTCTGAACTCTCAGGGACATTTCCCAATTATCTACACTACCGAGTAGTTAGATAATCTGTCCCTATTTTTGTCCCTATTTTTTCCAATTTGTCCCTATTGCTCGAAACCCGCATGGTTGAGCGATTTCTTAGGGACATTTTCCAATTTGTCCCTTGTCCCTATTAGGCTTTAGGGACATTCGGACATTTTCCAATTTGTCCCTTTTTTGGGACGGACAAAATGGGTTTTTTCTTCCAATTTGTCCCTCCAATTTGTCCCCAATTTGTCCCTGTCCCTTTTTGAATTTTTCAGGTATTTTTTTGGTGAATTTTTCCGTTTTTCACCTCAAAAATTTCCGCATTTTTAATCCATCTTCTGATAGTTTTTTCGCTAACGGGTTTATCTTCTGTTGAAAAATATTCCACGACATCGTCAATTGTAACTGGATCCATTCCATCGTCTAATGCTTGGATAGCGTTAACTAGCTTTTCTTTGTTTTTTTCTGCTGTCTTCTTCTTCGATTCTGGACCTTTATTTAGGTTCTTTTTCCAAGCTGGGGCGTTATCTTCCAATTGGATGTCAGCCAGCACACCAGTAGTGTCTACTTCATGAACTGGATAGCTGAACCACATATTCACAGGGGCAAATTTGGCAAACTCACGAAGAGTCCCTTCAACTCGCCAAGCAGTTGCAATCTCAATACTATGGGTCGTCGTCTTAACCTCGTCAAGGTAAGGCTTGCGTTTCATAACATCAGAAATTGCTTTGTCAAAATGTTGTTGCATTTGATAGCGACTTTCCAGATCGTCAAGGCTGACATAGTGTTGATAGTAGTCGTTTGCCTGTTCTTGCAAGGCTCTTTGGTAAATCTTAGCCGTTGCTTTTTCAGTCCGAGCTTTAACGAGGTCTTCGTTAAGTTCTAACTCTACTAAGTCAACTAGAGCATCAGGGTCTCTGGCAAATACCCCAGAACCGCTAGCACGGTCCATAGACTTCTTACCACCTTGAGAACCTTTTGAGTGATGGTGACAGTAGATAACGGCACACCCCAACTCAGTAGCTACCTTATCGAATTGATTAGTGAAGTGTGCCATTTGATCTGCTGAGTTCTCATCACCAGTTAGAACCTTATAGATAGGGTCGATGATAACCGCCTGGTAATTTTTTTTGAGTGAACGTCGAATAAGCTTAGGTGCTAATTTGTCCATCGGGACAGTCTTCCCACGAAGGTTCCAGACGTCGATGTTTGCTACACATTTAGGTTCAATTCCCATAGCAGTATAGACATCTTTGAAGCGGTGCAAAGCTGATGGCCTATCTAATTCAAGATTGACATAGAGGACCTTCCCTTGTTGGCACTGCCAACCGAGCCATTTTTGACCCTCTGCGATAGCAATCGATAATTCGATGAGGGCGAATGACTTACCAGCTTTTGACGGACCAGCAATCAACATCTTATGACCTTGACGCAACACCCCATGGATAAGCTCTGGGGCTAAATCTGGAAGGTGGTCCCACTCATCTGCTAGTGTTTCAGGATCAGGAAGGTCATCGTTTAAATCTTCCACCCATTGATACCATTCTTCGTAGTTAGCTTTCCCAAGATTCGTATCAATCAAGAACTGCTTATGCCCATTTCGGATTACTCCAGGCATGCGAGAGAGTCGACTCGGATTTCGGTTTTGGGTATCGATATCAAGTCCATTTTTCTTACAAATCTGATAAATGTAATCGACACGCTTCCGATACTCTTGGTAGTCTCTGGCATCCACTCTCACCACCGCATGCAACGACTTGTGTCCAGAGTGTACTAGTGTAGCAATAGGAAGCTCTAATTCTTTAAATAAAGCGTACTGTTTCCCAAGCTCCATACTGTCTGACTCTACTAGAGCGTATCTGAAATCAGTGACATTATCGTTCTTGACACCCTTTCCGTCCAACGGGTTGAAACGAATCCAGGCACCAGCTTCTTGCTTGTAGTCTCCAAAAACTGCACCAATATCATCGCCATTGCTTTGCAGCTCTTTGATAAGCTCTCCGGCAGTCCTGTCATAATTGCCTTGAGTTGGCTTATATATTAGCCCATTCTCTGTTTCAATCGGATAAGTTGAAGTAACATAACCAACAAGGTCGGTCATTTCAAACAACGTTTCGATGTATTTGACAAGATCTTGGACTGGATGCCAATTGATTGGTTCTCGGATTTCCTTTGATTCAACCCAATTCTTATCTACAATTTGATAATCACGGTCAATAGTTGAATCCCAGCTAAGTTCGTAGCTTTCGTCTGACTTGTTCATAGGCTCCCAACCGTTGTCTTTAGCCATCTGAGTAACAGTAGCTCCAGTCACAGCATCAGAGCCATTATTGTGAAAAGTATCCCATTTAGTGAAGCATTCTCCCTTTTTATAGCGACTGTCTGATTGAGACCAAGTGTCCCAATCCATTGCTGTGTAGCCCTCTTGTTTTAGGGCCATTCCTACGTTTACCCACTCTTGATAAGACAATGTAGAAGGGTCAATATAATCTAAGAGTGGGATTAAATCAAAAGTACCTTCTGACATTTAATCTCCTTTATTCCGGTTGATATGTAGCTGGAATGATTCCTTTTGGCATTCTCCAACCGCTAGCAGCAATTCGATTAATCAAATTGCTGGCATCTTCAAATTTCCACATTCCGACATTTCGGAAGCCACGATCTTCAAGCAATCGTATCTGCTTAGGTGTGGTCAATCCACTGTCTTTGCGTTTGTTTAAGCGGTCTAGTAGTTTGCCAGCTTTCCCAGCATTGCCGATTTCTTCAGTATAGATTCCGAATTTTTCAAGCGCTTTAAGCTGCTTTTCTGAAGGAGGGGCCATCTCCCAACCGAATGATGGGACATAGTCCGCTAAGTCTTCGGCTTGGATTGACATTTCGAACTGTAACGGATCTACAAGTTTGCGTTTCTTACGTCGTTGTTCCGCTAACTGTTTAGCGAGAGCTTCTTCACGTTCGGCAACAACATCTTTGCTAGCTTGTTCTTCAGCTTCCAATAAACTGAATTCAACTTCGGTATCTTCAGCCATGTTTTCAGTCATCTTCTTAGCGACTTCTGGACTACTAGCGATTAAGTGCGCTGGTCTACAAAGTTCGTGACGCTCAGTGTGCCATAGGAAATCGAGTAGTAATAGATTTTCCTTCCCTGGCGCAAGGCGTGTACCACGTCCCACCATTTGGCTATACAGAGCACGGACTTTTGTTGGCCTCAGCACAACCACGCAGTCTACTGTTGGACAATCCCAACCCTCAGTTAACAGCATCGAGTTACACAGAACGTTGTATTTATCCTTGTCAAAATCTTCTAGGATTTCAGCACGATCCTTGGATTCTCCGTTTACTTCAGCGGCTCTAAATCCCTTCTCGTTTAGAATATCTCGGAATTTCTGAGATGTTTTCACTAGAGGCAAGAATACGACCGTTTTCCTGTTTTTACACTGCTTGACCATCTCATCCGCAATTTGTTCGAGATAAGGGTCCAGAGCTGTTCCAATTTCGCTGGCTTTGAAATCTCCAGCTTGTTGACTGACTGTTGATAAGTCGAGCTCAAGAGGGATTGTAATAGCTGTGATCTTTGACAAATACCCTGATTTAATAGCATCTACTAATGGGTATTCATAGGCTAGGCTATCAAAATAGCTACCTAAATTTCGCATATCGCCACGGTCTGGCGTAGCTGTTACACCTAAGACATTAGCTTCCCCAAAGTGTTCCAGCACACGCTGATAGCCGTCTGATATAGCGTGGTGAGCTTCGTCGATGACAATAGTGTCGAAGTGATTAGGTGGGAACTGACCAAGTCGTTTCTCACGCTGCATGGTCTGTACTGAACCAACGACAACACGAAACCATGAGCCAATTGAAGTATTTTCAGCTTTCTCCAGCGCCGTTCCTAGCCCTGTAGCCGTCATTAATTTATCACTGGCTTGTTCCAAAAGTTCTGAACGATGAGCGAGAACAAGAACACGTTCTCCCATCTTGACACGGTCTTCTATAATTTTTGAAAAGACGATGGTCTTGCCACAGCCAGTGGGTAGGACAAGTAGCGTGCGCTTCCTGCCCTCCTTCCACTCTTGCTGTACTTTAGCCCTTGCCTCTTCTTGGTAAGGTCTAAGTTGCATTAGAATCCTCCGAATCCACCATTAGCAACAGGATGTTGCGGTTGCATTGGTTGTTGTGGTGCTTGTGGCTGAGGTGGTACTTGTCCTTGTGGTACTTGTCCTTGTGGTGCTTGATAAGATGGGGCTTGTGGTTGATTTTGAGCCTGATTAGCGTTCAATACCTTAGTCCAATCCACACTATCAGCATAAATCATTTTTTTAACGTCATTGTAAACATTATCTTTATAGGTCCGATTCCCTACACGGCAAACACCTGTTGATCCTACAACTGTATTCCAATTCATTTGAAGAGGCTCGCCATGTTTCTTTTGACCAATAGCACCAAAGAATGCTGATAGCATGCCTTCTGTCGAGGAGTGTAGAAATAGGTTATGAGTCATTGTGGTAAGACCTTCATCAGTCTCTACTTGTAGAGTGATGATAGCTTTGTTACATGCTGGAAGTTTCCCTGGATTTTGTGGATTCGGAGCGTGGCGTCCACGCTCAAAGTTTGTAACGGTGAAGACGTAATCTCCCGGCGTCAAGGTAATAAAATCCTTGCTGTCCTCTTGGATAGTATCATCCCATCCGAATTCACGTTCAAAGTTATTGTTGTAAGTCATGTATAAAATCCTTCCTTATTAAGCCAAAATAGTGATATTGTCTTGATCTTCGAGCCCTGCTTTGAGGTAGTCAGCGATATTTTTAATAGCTTCCAGTTTCCATTTGCCACCATCTGCTTCAAAAAGTGCAAGTTCAGCATCTTTGTTGATGCGGAGTACAAACTGACTAGATGGCTGTGCGACTTCTGTAAAAGTACGATATGGACGTAATGTCACTGGGTTTGGTGCAGTTGCTTTTGCAAGACTAGCTACCCCTGATTTAACAGTAGTGGTCTGGTTGATACCGTTATCCACGATGTCAGCGCCGTTTTCGACTTTTAGAGCACTTGCAAATTCAAGTACAACTTGACGATCATCCTCGTCAATAAAAGCAGACTGCAACATAATATTGAACTGCTCTTGGCTATTCCACTGGTTCAATCGAATATCTGGGGTGTATGCTACTACGGAGACGAGTTGAGGACGTCTGCCGTATTCCCAATCAACCTGATCATAAACTGTGACATCTTTAGGCGACTCTACCACAATGATTTTTTTAGAGTCGCCGATAGCATCGTTGCCTGACTTGAGATAATCAATAAGGCTGTCTAATGTGCACAATCTAAGTGTTGGTGCAATTATTCGAGGGTTAACTTCCAGGAGGTTAAATTGATTTGCATTATAGTAGTGCTTGTCACCAACTTGGATGACTTTTCCAGCACGTTCAGCTAGCTCTACACTGTACTCAAGAGCTTCTTTGATGTTTTCTGCCATGTTTAATTACCCGCTTTCTTTTGTTTGTTGAAGTCAATGACATCGTTGTTGATACCTTTTTCAATGTCTTCGATTGGCTCACCAACGTCTGTACGAAGGATCGCTTTGTCGTCAAAGTATGTCTGACCAGGCATGTTGCTCTTAAGTTCGTTTGCATAAACTTGACTACCTTCTTGCCCAATGAGGACGGTAGTAGCAACAGCTTTTTGAGGTGCAAGAGTTGACTTGACTTCCATTGCAGTAGCTACTGTTTGACGTGTATCATCCGGCTTCATCATCAAAGTGATGACAAGTTTACGAGCTGTCTTGGTTTCAGTGTTTGGGTCTAAGATGTTAGCGATGACTTTTTCAAGCTCTTTGTCGACTTTTTCTTGAAGACCACCATCACCAATTTGTGATAGGTCTAATTTGATAGTTTTATCCGACATGATTTCCTCCTAAAATTCTGATCCACGGATTTCTTTTACCATTTCAAAGACACGGTCCCAAGTAGCTACTAGAGCCCCGTCGATGAATGATTTGTCGTACATTGAGATAGGTGTTTCAATAGGGTAGTAGCCTTTAGAGGCCACAGCCTGTTGAAGTTCCTGTTCAGTGACCTGATTAGCAATCATCAAATCACGCAGTGCTGGGTCAATGAATGGAGCCGGTTCTTGGTACTCGCCACGCTCCACCGGTGCAGGATTTTCTGCCACTGTTTCAGCTGGCACCACTTCTTGTTGTGGTACTGGTGCCGGTGCCTGCTGGTCCATTTCTGGTTGTGCGGCAGGTGGTACTGGTACTGGTTCAGCTTGTGCCTGTTGAACATTAAAGATGTGAGCAATGCCTGCATAATCTAGTGGCAACTTGTTTGGTAAGTTATGACGGTTCTTTGCATCCCAAGCTGGATGGTGCTGTGTATACATGACACGCTGTCCACCTTGTGCTTTCGATTTTTTAGACTTCTCATCAGTCATGACGATAGTTTCGTAGTTACAAAATAGGACCATGTCAGCCCATTCTTTGACTAATGGCGCTGTTTGAGAACTGGTCTTCTTACCAAGCTTGAGCTCGTAGCGGTCATAACTTCCCATTTCATCTGGTTGAGTGAAGGTCTTAATCTGAGCGTGTGCAGTAAGAACAACATTAATTCCTAGATCAATCAATTCGCTTAGACTATTTAGGAAGCGACCAATTTCTTCACGGACGTAGGTATATCCATTACCCCATCCAAAATCTTCGATACCTTTCTTACCATGCTGAGCGCAAACTGACTCAACGGCCAGCGACTCAGCCCAGTCAATCGTATCAATAACCAAAGTGTTGCACGATGTCGGATTTGCTTTGATAAAAGCAATCTCATTTAGCAACATTGTCCAGCTCGATGGCTTATCTAACCTAGCTACATCCATGTTGTCTGTAGATCCTTCAGTGTCGATAAACACAGGGTCTGGAAACTGAGCTGCAAAGCTAGACTTCCCGATACCCTCAGGGCCGTAGATAACAACCTTTTGAGCTCTAGCCTTAATTCCTCTAGTGATTTGCATTTAGTTTTTCTCCTTGTTTTGTGCTTGAATTTTAGCATCCACCCATCTACAATTAGACGGTTCATAGTTGCCGTTAACATCTATACGGTCGATAGTGCAAGATCCTCTTTTTGCGTTAGGATTATAGCCATTAGACATTGCCCATTTTTTGAAAATAGTATAATCTTCCCATTCAGGACAGACTCTAATACCTCGACCACCATATCTCTGGTATCTGTTGTGAGTTTTTAAATAGCATCTTTGACGCATTCCTACCCAAACACGATATAAACGTTCACCGGTAGAACCATGTGTCCTTTTTGCATTACCAGTTTGAGACCATTCACTACGAGAGCATCCACAGGTTTTTGAAGCACCACAACGTAATGATGAACCTCGTGTCACAACTATATTCCCGCAATCACATTGGCATTTCCACATAGCCTCTTTTTCATTACTAGCGGGAGCTCTTTCTATGACAGTTAATTTGCCAAACTTTTTATTTTTTAGGTCAATAAATTGTCCCATCAAAAACCACCCTTCCATGTTGCAGGTGTACTATTTTTACTATAATTAGGATTTACTTCCGAGTAGCCATCGGTTATCAGGATGCTACATTCATCACCAGTCGATACTCTCGTTGCAATAGCTTGGAGACCTTCATCCTCAAGCCATTGCCCAAATTGGTCCAGTGTGACCTGGTCCATTTGTTCGAGCTTGTCGATTAAAACAAAGCCACAATCTGGTTTTAGTTTTCGGACAATTGCGGTCGCTACCATGAGTTGTTGAGATCCTGACATGTTATCCCATTCTTGACCAAGGTAAAGTAACTTCCCATCATCTACAATCAAGCCTTCCAGAGGCAAGTTTGCATTGGTCAATAAGTCACGTTTACTTTTACGAACATCTTCGATTTGAACAGATAACTTGTTATACTGCTCACGTTGAGCCTTGGCATCCTCTTCTGCTTTATCCTTGTCCAAGTTAGCACGAACTTTAAGGTTAATCTGTTCGATGTTGGCGATATTGCTTTCGATTTCTTCTGTAGATTCATCGATAAGGTCAATCGTTAAGTCAGTAGCAATTTGAAGGTCGTTTTCAAGAGTTTCTAATTCTGCTTGAGCTGCCTTCAACTGTTCTGACAAACGGTTAACTTCAGCAAGTTTGCCTTCGTAGGCAGTTTTAATCTGCTGAGCATTTTGACGTTTGCGAGCATTCTCTCCATTTTTTGCTAGCACCTCTTGCTGTTCTGCAATCAGGTCTGCAATGGAAATCAACTCTTTTGGTGCGTCTGGATAATAGGTCTGTTCTTTTGCGAACTTTTCCTTTTGATCAGCAATTACACCGATAGCATGGCGCTGATCATATAACTGCTTCTCTTTGATTTCTAATTCGGCTAATTGAGGGCCAACCCCGATGATTTGCAAAAGGATGTCAGCTTTCTCTTTAGCAGTGCTGTCCATAAATTTCGGGAGGTTGATAGCCAATTCCTCAACGAAACTATCGAGAAGTTGCTGGCCGCCTTTATTACCGTTCGGATCAATTACTTTCAGAGAGCTATTTTTTCCTTTTCTCTCAACAATCAAACCATTTGACATGGTAATTTTAAGAGAAGGAGGAACGACAGAACCTTCACGAGCTGCCTTGCTAGGTTTAAATCGATTTCCACCAAGTGCCCAAGCGATGGAATCTAGCACGCTAGTTTTGCCTTGATTGTTATTTCCACCAATTACCGTTAGACCGGTAGGTGATGGCTCAACCTTGACTGCTTTAATTCGTTTGACATTTTCAATTTCTAGTTTATTTATTGCGATACTCATTCGTTCCCGCCTCCGATGACTAAGCGGCTCTCAGTCACTACTTTTTCAACACTGACGATTTCGGTGTGATTCAACGCATAGAGTAGTAATGAAGTAGCTACATTAGCAATAGTTAAGTCACACTCATTAGCGATTTCAGCGATTTGGTCATAAGCCTCTTTGCTACATCTAACGTGATGATAAGAGGTTTTAGGTTCTTTTTTTACTTCCATTAATTCTCTCCTCTTTCGTTGTACTTCTTGAAGCTCAATGTCAAACCTGCGATACCAACAGCGGTAACTGCTAGACCAAGAGTTGACATGATGCCCTCTTTTTCACCAGTATGTGGGAGAACACCACCGTAAATGGTCGTATTTGCCACCTCTTTTGGCTCAGAATCGTTTTTATAAACAACCTCGGTAATTTTTTCTACCTCTTTCGCTTTCGGAGCGTCTAGAGGTTTATTAGGCACCTCTTTAGGCGTGCTAGGTTTTTGAGGTTTTTCCTGTGTTGGTGTCACTGGTTTTTCTGGTTCTGTTGGAATGTGCAATTCTGGCAAGTCAAGGACAGGGGCATCATTCGGAATTACTCCACCTTCGAATGGTGGTAGCTCACGTTCTTCTGGAATGCCCGGAATGCCACCTTGGAACTCTGGCTTGTCATGTACTGGCGCTTCATTTGGAACCGTACCGATTGGCTCAGTGTACTCTGGCAATTCTCGGACCTCTGGGATTCCCGGAATGCCACCCTCAAATTCCGGGATGTCAACTTTAGGTGCATCGTGTGGAATTTCAAACGTTGGTTCGGTCTTGTTTTCACCGCTAGCATCACCACGTCCGCCTACTAGTTGGACTTTAGATGTTGAGATAGCTCCAGCATCTACCGCTACCAATGTAGCCTTGTTAGTCGGATTAGTTGAATCTTTAACCGCTGATTTCAAGCGAGTTTGATAGTCGATGTACATAATGCGGTTAAATTCTTTAAATTTGGCATTGAACCCGTCTGCTCGGACGTTCCATGATTCCAAGTAATCCTTGGCAGCATGGTCAATACCAGTCCACTTGATAGGGTCTTCGACAAAGTAGATATTCTGTGAGCCATCTACGAACTCTTGATTATCTGACCAAGTATCTTGCAATTTTGCATAGTTCAAGACCTGACGAGCAGTGTTCAGACGCAATGTCCAATTGATGATTTGAGGGTTATCTTTATTTTGACTGCCCCACTTAGAGAGAAGTTCATCTGTTGGAAGTGGGCCTTCCTCTGCGATTTCAAAGGTCTTAACAGTGCCGTCGAAATTCACTGTCACTGGTTTACCCGGTTCAACGACATCAAGCCATTTAGCGTCGAATTTCAAAGACATCTTTTTATTCAATGGGTGCTCAGTGAAGTAATTATTAAATGTCGTTGTGATCACTCGTGTTTGAGCATCCGCGTTTGCTTTACCCACAACGTTCTCGTTGTTATAAACATCAAAGTCGAATGATGTTTGAAGTCCGATTTCTTTTGGCAACTCAGTAACTACCTTGTCACCCTCGTTAATAGCCATACTATCCGGGAACTCAATATCTTTGTATTCAACTTCGAAAGGTGAGTATTTACCAGTGCCGTTAGGGAATGTCACTTCAACTTCTGGATTGTTGACGGTGATAGTGTCGCCCTCTTTAGTCACGCTTGTAGGTGCTGCCTCGACTGGTTGAGCTGCTGGTGCCAACACTTTTGGTGTTTCTACTACTGGTTCGCTAGGTGTCACCGTCACGTTGCCAGCATTATCGGCAGTATAGACGTTAGACACGGTTGGTTGTGTGTCTACTACTGGCTGTGTTGTTTCGTCTGCTGATACTGATCCAGCACCGATAAGCAATGCTGTAGCGAGTGCGAGTGTACCGCACAAGCCATAAGCTTTTGATTTAGTGAAAGATGGTTTTGCAATTGTTTGTGTTTTCATGGTATAATCTCCTTGGTATAATTTTCTTGCGCAGGCCCTTACCTGTGCTTTTTTAGTGCTCTCAACGTGCACCCATAGCCCCACCGTAGAATATTTCAATGTTTTATTAGACTTGTAAAATGGGAATATTAGGAAAAAAGTTTTGTATAGTTTTTTGGGGAATTACGGGTATAAGTTACACTCCACGATGAGGCCGTGGCTGCACGCTGAAAGATGATAGTGATCTAATTATTGTTAAGATACTTAGCGGCTAGATAACGCTCACGTCTCTGACGTGCTTCATATTTCTGGTCGTTAATTTCTCGTGGCGTCCATACTGGCTCGAAGAAGTATTCTTGTTGTGGTTGTTTTTTTGACCAAATCCAGCTAAATAGTTTTTTCATTGTTAATTCCTTTCTGATAAAATGGTTTTAAAAAATAGATTGGATTTAAGATGAAACGATTAATAAAACAACTTTTAAATATTTTTTTGAAACTGATTGGCATTTTAACTACTATTGTTTTTGCTTTATCTCTCGCTATGCTTGTCGTTAAAATCTTTGTGTTTTATTCCGCTTCCGTTGGGAATAACTGGCTAGAAGACAGCTACTTCAATATCATTAAGAAGTACGATTGGCTTCATTTTATAAAATCATTTATTGTAGTTTTTCTATCCTTTGAAATGATTTTGGTTCTCGTTTCGTTGTTGTATTTTATAATTGCTTCCTCTATTCGAAGGTATGCAGAAGAGTTTGCAAAGCTTTTTGCGACAACCTACACTACACTAGCCTTCACGGTTTCCTTAGCTATGACGCTAACTGAAGAAGTTTTCACTTTAGCTACGGCTATTGTTTCGTTATTCGCTTTAATCTATCCCATAATTTTGAAATATTTTTACGTCCCCAAGCGCAGACAAAAGGGGCAATCTCAAACAGGAAATGATTGAGCCAAATTGCGAATAAGAGCGAACCTATAATTGCTGTCATACCCAGCAATACCCAAAACTGTTCCATTGTTGTTTCCTTTCTATCCCAACCGCACCAACAAGCTAACGAAGCATTTAAATTTAGGAGTCATCGTTAATGATATGTTTACGTACTTACTGCTAGCCACTTGGTAGGCTTTTTGTTGATATTGTTTAAAAAAGGATAATTATTTTTTTCGCTTCGCTAGCTCACTGCTACGGTTGGGATGTTGATATTATTTGAATCTGTTTCTAGTTTTCCACTCGATGAAGGACTTAAACCCTTCATAGTTGATGAAAACCAGTTTGTGCGTTGGGTTGAATACATAGTCTCGAAAATCTTTGTTATCCCTCATTTCTCTGATGAGGTTCTTCGCCATTGACTTCCCTAGACCTTCCCACCGTTGCATGAGGTGGTCGTAGTCTCCCCACTCAGCCGTTTCGTTAACTCCGGCTGGTTTGTAGGTGATTTCTTGCATTTACTTTTCCTTTCTAAGTTTTGTATAATAGAGACAATAAAAACGATTGGAGAAGAATTATGATATTTCAAGCAAAAATAAGCTCTTCTGTTTCTAGACCTGTAACCGTTGAAGACAGCTGTCCGATTTGTAAAAAACCAACCAATCCAGACCTAGTAAATTCTTCTTATTTTCCCCTCACAGAAGATGAAACACATTTGGTATTAACATTTAGATGCTTAGGTTGTAAGCACTTCTGGACGGAGGAATTTATAGCTTATGTGATCAACTCATACGACAGAACATACGAAATTAAACACATCAAAGTAATTCCTAATCTTCCAAGCGATATACCTATATCTGACGATGTAGAGATGGTTTCTCCAATCGGCAAGCAAATCTATGTCCAAGCACTGAAAGCCGAGTATGAACAATTAGACCACATTGCAGGTATAGGATATCGAAAGGCACTTGAGTTTTTCGTTAAAGATTTCTCCATCGTTACCAACCCTGATGATGAAGGTAAAATCATTAAAATGTCGCTAAAACAAGTTATCGAAAAATATATTAAGGACGAAGACCTTAAAACATTCGCTCTTGCATCTGCTTATATTGGCAATGACGAAGGTCATTACTACAGAAACAACCCCGACAAAGACTTTACAGACCTAAAGAACTACCTTCATGGAGTTATTCACTACATGGAAATGAAACTCAATTTTCTTGATGCTCAAGAACTTGTGAATCGTTCGAAGAAATCTTAGAATCTAGTTCATCCAACTTCTCAGCTATATATGTCACAGTCCTCAGTATTTCATTGAGGGCTGTTCTTTCTAGTTCATTCATTGTTTGTTCCTTTCATAATTTTAATTTTTTGGTTCAAGTTCTTGAACTTTATAGGCAAAAAAATATTCGGCAATCTCATCTTGTGAGATTTCTAATAGTTCAGCAGCTTTTACAATTTCATCTTGTTTCCACTTTGCTTTACCGTTGATTTTAAACGAAAATGTTGTAGGAGTTAAGCCAATAGCTTTCGCAAAATCTCCTTGAGTCTCATATTTTTCTTTGATGCGACCTTTTAATTTAGCATAGTTAAATCTCATTGAGTTCTCCTTTCTAAGTTCAATCTCTTGAACTTTATGGTTTTATTTTAATCCTTCTCTTTTATTTTGTCAACAGTTTTTGTTCATTTTTTTGAACTTTTTTTAGATTTTTCTTGAACTTTTTTGTTTTCTACTATATAATGAACCCATAAAGGAAAAGGAAAAAAATATGAAAAATACTACTGCTTCACGTTTGCAGCAAATTATGAGCGAACGGAACTTAAAACAAGTTGATATAATTTCTCTTTCGAAAGCTCATCAAAAAGAACTAGGTGTAAAACTCGGAAAGAGCGCTTTGTCTCAGTATATCAATGGGAAATCAACACCAGACCAAGAAAAGTTAGTGTTACTTGCTAGAACGTTGGGAGTGTCTGAAGCGTGGCTCATGGGATACGACGCCCCTATGACCGACGACCCACAACCTAATACCCATGACATCGATGAAATCATCGACAACGCCATGATGTTCGACGGTAAACCGCTGACTGAGGATGACAAGCGGGCTATCCGTGGCATTATTGCAGGTTATATGAGCAGCAAGGGGGATGTGTGATGGTTCGCAAATCCAAACAATCTTATAGAGATTTAGTTACTTTGCTTGACAACAATGGGGTTAGTTTTGAACTTATGTCGAAAGGTAAAGCTATTACTTTTTTAGAAAAGAACAACTACTACTATAAAGTCTCTGCTTTTCGAAAAAATTTTAAAAAGAAAAACGGGAAGTATCAACATCTTGATTTTCAGCATCTTGTAGATCTAGCCACAATTGATATGTATTTGCGAGACACGCTTCTGGATATTGCTATTAATGTTGAACATTTTATAAAAGTCGAGTTATCTAGGTTAATTACTAACAATCCTGATGAAGATGGTTATACAATTGTTCAGGAATTCGCTGTCAATTACCCAACATACTATAACAGTACCTACAATCGATTCAGACAATCTCGATATCAAAAAGATATGTTTCTAAAACGTGGGGCTGATATCCCGATTTGGGCATTAATGGAGCACATGGATTATGGCTGTTTGTTAAAATTAGTAAGGCTTTATTTTGATAAGTATAATCCCAGCTCTCTTCAAAAGGCTGTGACGTTAGGTGATAACTCGAGACATCTCAGAAACGCTTGCGCTCACAATAATGTCCTGATGGTAAATGTATTCAGAGATGACGAAAAATTGAATAGAGTTAATGCCGTAGTTAATACGTTTGCTAGACAAAAGGACGTTCTCAAATATCGTCAATACCGCAAAGTGAATGACCTTCTTTCACTCATTGCCTTATCAAATGCCTACTGTTCCACTGCGGTTCAATATCATCAAGGTTTAAAGATCCAAAATCTTATTGAGCGAATGCAAAGGTATGCATCTGATTACACAAAAACGCCAGAACTGGTTAAAATGTTTACTATTTTTTGTAAAATCATTGACAATAAGTAAAACATTTTGTAAACTATTTTTAGTGGAAGACTGATTAAGTTCAGCGCCCTATGGCTTGTGCGTGCGCAAGTGTAAGGGAACAAAACGTCTAAAAAGGGCCAGTTCGTTTGTCGAATTGGCTCTTTTTGTTTTTTTATAGAAACCGATACGAGGAAGCTATGCCTGAAAAAGAATTACTTGAGCAATTCAACGTGTCTCTTTGTGAGTTTGACTCTAGCCAGTGGTCTCGAGATGGGTTTCTAGACCCCGTTAACCGTGTGGTTTACATCAATAGGGATTTACCCACCGAAAGACGTTTAAAGGTCTTACTGCACGAATTAGGGCACCTAGAACACGACCCTAAACACTATGAGCGTCTACGGGAAAAGTATGAGGCTCAAGCGAATAGGAATATGATTCGTGGATTGCTCGAAAATGAATCCCTGGACGATTTTAACTATATCCGCTTCATGGAAAAATATAATCTCACCACTATTTGTGATGAGACTTTTGTAAAAAACGAATATTTAAAACTAAAGGAGACTGAAAAATGTTGAGTAAATGGAAAAAATTGAAGCGTTGGCAAAAATGGGTTGTTGTCATATTGGGTATGGCTGTTCTTGGTAAGTTCTTTGAAATAACTGGTATTGCTCCAGAAACGAAAACAGAACCAGTTAAGACCGTCCAAACGTCTTCTTCCAAGTCGAAAGCCAAAACTAAGGCCAAAACTAAAACCAGCAGTAGTTCGGACTTGTCTAACCCACAACGTGAGGAAAAGGCTTCAAAAGAATCAAGTTCTTCCGAAGAAAAAGAATCTAAAAGCGAAACTAAAGAATCAAGTTCTTCAGATGGGCCTAAAGATGTTACCGCTGATCAAATGGCTAGCTTTATCGAGTACTTCCAAAAAGATTTGACAGAAAAGGGTGTAGATATTAGTCAATACGGTTTTTATAATCGTGATACCATTTTGTATATGTCGGTACCTGTCGATTATAAATACTATGACAAAACCGATTTACAAAAATTCGCTGATGGCATGCTTGCCAAAGAACATGAAGCATTTAACGTTTGGGCTGCAATTAACAATGTCAATTATGAGCGCTATCCAATGTTTCACATTAAAGCGGATGATGGCAGTGCTATTGCAAGTCAAAAACTTAATGGAGAAATGAAAGTCAAGGTTAAATAAGACAATAAAAAAAGCTCTATAATCTCCCTCGCCAAAGTTAGATTATAGAGCTTATGAATCACAGAAACAAAAACTCAGGTAAAACAATGAGTCTTTTTTCTGTACCCATTTTACCAAATAATAGGAGATATGACAATGTGGGTAGAACAATTACCAAACGGAAAATATAAATATTTTGAGAGATACAAAGACACTTACACTGAGAAATGGAAACGGGTATCTGTAACACTCAATAGTGGCTCAAATCGAGCAAAGAGAGAAGCTCAACGCTTACTGGATGATAAGATAGCCCAGAAGATGGCTGACTTAAACACTACCGACGCATCATTTAACGACGTGTTGAACGAGTGGTGGGAATTTCACAAGAAAGGCATTCGAAGGACTTCGATTAGTTCCATGACCAGCAATGTCAGATATGTTGCAGAGAATTTCGCTGTAGATGTCAAAATAGCAAACATTGATACACACTATATCCAACGCTTTATCAACGATGCCGATGTTCCACGTTCAATCCTTGAGCGTATTAAATCTATATTAAACCTGACCTTCGATTACGCTTGCACCGTTGGTTATATTCCTAGCAATCCTGCAAGGCAAGCAAAACTTCCCAAGAAACAACAAACGATGGAAGATTACGACAAGATAAGGAATAAGTTTCTAGAGATAGACACTGAACTACTTCCACTTCTGGCAGAATTACGGAAGCAAAAACGCACTTATAGAAATGCCATCCTTGCTGAGTTCCTCTTTGTCAGTGGTGCTCGGATCGGTGAAGCCGTAGCCCTTGAAACGTGCAACTACAGAAAAGAGGATGGATATCTTGATATTTTTGGCACTCTAGATAGTGTTCAGGGCTATAAGAGAGCTAAAAAAGAACCGCCTAAGACCCCAGCAGGCTACCGTAGCAACAAGTTAACTAAACGTGAAATTGAATTACTAGATGAAGCTATACAGATTCGGGATCTAAACAGGTCGCTATCAGACGATTGGGTGACCATGGATAGGGATTATATTTTTGTGACTGACAAGGGCGTACCACTTCAACGAAACTCATTTAACAACTCTATTCAAGCAGCTAACAAGCGACTAGATAAGCCAATTAACAAACCAATATCATCACATATCTTCAGGCATACGCTGGTCAGTTATCTAGCTGAGAATGGCGTCCCGTTAAAGGCTATCATGGATAGAGTTGGGCATGATGACAGTGATACAACGATGAAGATTTATACTCACGTCACCAACAAAATGAAGAATAAGGTAGTTGAAATCATTGATAACTTGCCCCTTTCTTGCCCCTTAGAATAAAAAAAGACCTATCTACCAAGGTTTAAACCTTGATATGATAGGCTTTTTCTTTAAATCTTATTTTACTGTGCGGATACGCATAGTGTTTGTACCACCTGTACCTACTGGAACA
>OFMH01000173.1_pt1 | contig 47251 bp, 59 predicted proteins | sample 1541761 | NCBI WGS metagenome assembly OFMH01 (sample SAMN04209249, study PRJEB22552) | human gut metagenome | biome: gut; material: feces | host: Homo sapiens | place: USA: Oklahoma
GACAACGCCATTGGTGTGGCGATCCTGGCAGCGCGGGAGGCGGGTTTATGGCAGATGTGATCACTGTATCCCAGCTGAATCGCTATGTCAAAAGTATGCTGGATCGAGAGGATGCACTGTTTGATCTGGCTCTGCAGGGGGAGATTTACAATTTCGTCCGTAATTCCCGCAGCGGGCACTGTTATTTCTCGCTGCGGGACGCAGAGTGCAGCGTCAAGGCGGCCATGTTCCGATCGGAGGCCTCTCGGCTAGCGTTTCGCCCAGAAGAAGGGATGCGGGTGGTAGTGCGCTGCCGCGCAACGCTTTATGAGCGGGACGGCGCATTTCAGGTTTATGTCAATGCGATGTTCCCGGATGGCATCGGTGCCGCCCAGTTGGCATTGGAACAGCTGAAGCGGAAACTGGAGCAGGAGGGACTGTTCGACCTGGACCGCAAAAAGCCTCTGCCAGCCTATCCGCGCTGCATAGGGCTCGTTACCAGCAAAACCGGTGCAGCATTGCAGGATATCCGCAACGTTGTCTCTCGCCGCTGGCCTGCAGCCAAGCTGCTGCTTTGTCCGGTCAGTGTTCAGGGGTTTGAAGCAGCGCAACAGGTTGCACAAGCCATACAAACACTTGACCAAAGTGGACGAGCGGATGTGATCATTGTAGCACGGGGCGGCGGCAGCCGGGAAGACCTGTGGGTATTCAACGCAGAATGTATCGCCCGGGCGGCATTTCAGTGCCATACACCGCTGATCAGTGCGATTGGTCATGAGATTGATGTGACGATCCTGGATTTTGTGGCGGACTGCCGTGCGCCTACCCCTTCTGCGGCAGCAGAGTTGGCGGTGCCAGACCGTGTTCAGCTGTCTCTGCGTTTGCAGGGATATGCACAGACACTACGCCAGCAGATGGAAGCATGCAAAGCGGACTGTGCTGACCGATTGGAAGATGCAGCTGAAATGCTTGCAGCGTATGGTCCAGGCCAGCGGCTGGCGCAAAGCAAAGAAAAATTGCAGGAGATCTCAAAGGCTGTGGCGGCCGCTGCCCGCCAGCATCTGGAGAAAAGCCAGGCATCTTTGGGACATGCTGCCGCCTTGGCAGGGTCCTTGGACCCTTATCAGGTACTGGCGCGCGGTTATGCGATGGTCGAGCGTCCCGCAGGAAAGATCTGTGCGGTGTCGCAGCTTGCACCAGGAGATGCGATCCTGCTGCGGGGAGCAGGGCATACGGTCCGCTGTACCGTAACAGCAGTGGAGGAACAAGATGAGAGCACCCAAAAGTTTTGAGGAAGGGCTGACCCGGCTGGAAACGCTTCTGGCGCAGATGCAGAGCCAGGAGACCACGCTGGCAGAGTCGGTAAAAATGTATGCAGAAGCTGCCGTTTTGATCGATTACTGCCACTCTGCATTGGATAAGGCATCCTTGCAGATGGAAGAGATCGAGCGGAAGATCATAGGTGGGGAGAACGCCCCCCAGGAGGATCAGAATGGAGAACTATGAGATCCACTATCGGGCATACCTGGATCGGGTGAATGCCGCACTGGAAAAAGCCTGTGGGCAGTTTCTGCCTCAGGAATCCCAAGTTTGCCAAGCCGCCCAGTACAGCTTGTTGGGCGGCGGCAAACGCATCCGCGGGGTACTGACCCTGAGTGTCTGCGATATGCTGGGTGGGCCGGCAGCAGCTGCCGAAAGTTTTGCTGCGGCTGTTGAGATGCTGCACTGCTATTCGTTGATCCATGACGATCTTCCCTGCATGGATGACGATGATCTTCGCCGTGGCCGCCCTGCCTGCCACAAAGCATTTGGGGAGTCTACAGCCCTTCTTGCGGGCGATCTTTTGCTGACCGAAGCATTTGAGGCAGTAGCCAATGCAGAGGCTTCGCCGGAGTCGGTGGTTCGGGCCGCCCGGGCATTGAGTTCCGGAGCGGGAAGCCGGGGCATGGTCTATGGTCAGGAGCTGGATCTGAAATATGAGACCCAGGCCGCCACGGAAGAACAGCTGCGCCAGATCCACCGGGGAAAGACCGGAGCGTTGATCAATGCAGCGGTTCAGATGGGTGCGGCAGCTGCCGGAGCGGATGCAGATATCTGCCAGGTGCTGGAACAGTATGCCTATGGGATCGGTCTGGTGTTCCAGATCGTGGATGATGTGTTGGATGTGACCAGCAGCGCAGAGCAGTTGGGCAAACCTATTGGCAGCGATGGCGACAATGGCAAGACGACATTTGCCGTTTTGTATGGGCCGGAACAGGCAATGGAACTGGCGCACAGCATTAACCAGGAAACTTGCGATGCACTGATAAAAGCATTGGGACCCAAAGCGGAGTTTTTGGCGGAGCTGGCAGACCGGCTTTTAGTGCGCAAAAATTGACCGGTAAATAAAACCTGAGAAATTAAAAGATAAAGGTGGTTTGAATATGCAACTGATCCAACAGATCCTTTCCATCAACGAGATCCTGACCGTATCCCTGCTGGGCTGGTTCACGGCTCAGGTGCTCAAAACGATCGTCAATTTCATCCTGTTGGGTAAATTCCAGCTGGAGCGGATGTGGGGAGACGGCGGCATGCCCAGTGCTCACAGTGCCACGGTCTGTGCGATGGTCATTGCCACGGGACGCAGCGTTGGCGTGCAGTCTGCCATTTTTGCGGTGGCCTGCGTTGTGGCGATCATTACGATGCACGATGCAATGGGGGTGCGTCATGAGACTGGTGAGCAGGCTAAGGTGCTGAATAAGCTGATCAGCGAGTGGATCGATATCAGTGAGAAAAATGCCCCCTTTTTGCAGAATATGCACCTGAAGGAGATGGTGGGACATACCCCTCTGCAGGTGATCGCTGGTGTGGTGGTCGGAGTGGCCGTGGGCTTTTTGTACCCCATGCATCTGTAACGCGAAACGGAAAAAGGATGTGAAGTAAATGAGTGAGCGATTGCTGGACCGGATCCATCAGCCAAATGACGTAAAACAGTTGTCTGCCCAAGAAGTAGAGCAGCTGTGCGGCGAGATCCGCCAGTTTTTGCTGGATCATATTGCAAAGACTGGCGGCCATCTGGCATCCAATCTGGGCGTAGTAGAACTGACAGTAGCGCTGCACCGTGTTTTCCAGACACCCCAGGACCTGATCGTTTTTGATGTCGGACATCAGTGTTATACCCACAAGATCCTTACCGGGAGGCAGGCTGGCTTTGATAAGCTGCGCCAGCTGGATGGACTCTCGGGATTCCCCAATCCGCAGGAGAGTGAGCATGATGCCTTTTTGGCAGGCCATGGCAACACCGCTCTTTCAGCCGCGATCGGCATGGCTTGGGCGAAAAAACTGCGGGGAGAACCGGGGATCGTCACGGCAGTGATTGGAGATGGCGCCTTCACTGGCGGTATGGTCTATGAGGGGATGAACAACATCGGCAAATTGGACAATCTGCTGGTGATCCTGAACGACAACAAAATGTCCATCTCCAAAAATGTGGGTGCGTTGGCTGGTTATCTGACGCATCTGCGCACCACTACAGCTTATTTTGAGACAAAGGATAACGTGCATAGTTTTCTGGACCGGCTGCCGTTGGTGGGAGCACCGCTGACAAAGGGGATCCACTACTGTGTAACGATGCTACGCCGGGCGATGTATCATTCCACGATGTTTGAGGATATGGGATTCCACTATGTTGGTCCTGTGGACGGACATGATGAAGCGGAATTGGAGCGCACGATCCGCAGCATCAGTCAGCGGCCTGGGCCGCATTTTCTGCATATCGTCACGGTCAAAGGCAAAGGATATGCCCCGGCGGAGTCCAATCCGGGCAATTACCACGGCGTATCTTCGTTTGACCCGGTGGAAATGGAATTGCCGGACCCGGAAATCGCCCCCAAAGAATCGTTTTCTACGGTGTTTGGTCGGGCCCTTTCGGACGAAGCCCAGAAGGACCCGAAGATCTGTGCCATCACCGCTGCAATGAAGTACGGTACGGGGTTACAGATCATTGCCCATAGTGCACCGGATCGCTTTTTCGATGTGGGCATGGCGGAACAGCACGCTGTTACCTTTGCAGCGGGTCTGGCCAGCCAGGGTATGAAACCGGTGGTAGCCATTTACTCCACCTTTTTGCAGAGATCCTATGATCAGATCATCCACGATGTAAACTTGATGAATCTGGGTGTGCTGTTCGCAATCGATCGGGCCGGACTGGTGCCGGGAGATGGTGAGACCCATCAGGGGATCTATGACCCGGGGTTCCTGAGCCAGATCGGTGTGCCGACCTACTCGCCCTCTAACTATGAGGAGCTGCGTTATTGGCTGCACCGTCTGCTCAGCCCTGCATCGGCTGGTCCGCAGGCGCTGCGTTATCCCCGCGGCGGACAAAGCGCCCGTTTGGCGCATTTTGGCTGCACGGGTCAGCCCTATGATTGCCTGCGGAAAGAAGCGGGAGCAAAGGCGGCCCTTGTCAGCTATGCGGACGAGGTAGAGGATACGCTGGAAGCCGCTGATCAGCTGGCTCAGCAAGGGATCCCGTGTGACGTATACAAATTGGTGCAGATCTGGCCGCTGTCTCAGGAATTGGTCGCAGATTTGGAGTCGTATTCTCTGATCCTGATGGCCGAAGAATGTGTTGTCCGGGGCGGCATTGGCGAACACCTGGAAGCTGCCATGCGTCAGGCCGGATGGCAGGGCAAATACCTGCACCGTGGTGTAACGCAGCCCCAGCTTCCCCACGCTACTGTACCCCAGATCAAACAGGTGCTGGGCTTGGATGGGCAGAGCCTGGCCAAAGATATCCAGCAAGCAGTATAAAAGGAGGACGACCCATCGTGAAAATTCGTCTGGACCAATACCTGGTGCAGCATGGCTTGATCCAAAGCCGGGAGCGCGCCAAAGCAATGATCATGTCCGGCGTTGTGTTTGTAAATGAGCAAAAGGTGGACAAAGCCGGTGAGATGATCCAGGAGGATGCAAAAGTAGAGGTGAGAGGCCATGATATCGGCTATGTCAGCCGGGGCGGTCTCAAACTGGAAAAAGCCATGCAGGTATTTCCTATGAGCCCCAACGGCAAGGTATGCATGGATATTGGTGCCTCCACGGGTGGCTTTACCGACTGCATGCTGCAAAATGGGGCGTGCAAAGTCTATGCAGTGGATGTGGGTTATGGTCAGCTGGCATGGAAGCTGCGCACCGATGAGCGGGTGGTCAACATGGAGCGGACCAATATCCGCCATGTTACGCCGGAGATGCTGGCAGAGCCTATCGAGTTTTTCAGCGTGGATGTGTCGTTTATATCGCTGCATCATATTTTCCCGGTCGCACAGGCTGTGACCACGGCAGATGCTGTAGGTGTCTGTTTGGTCAAGCCGCAATTTGAGGCTGGACGGGAAAAAGTGGGCAAAAACGGTGTTGTACGAGACCCCGCGACCCATCAGGAAGTGCTTTGCCGGGCAATGGAGTATGCCGTTGCAAATGGATTTTCCGTTCGTGGGTTGGATTTCAGCCCCGTAAAGGGACCGGAGGGCAATATTGAATACCTGATGTTTGTGCAGAAATGTGATCAACCGGTTCTGTTGGAACAGACGGAAGCACAGCGAGTGGTGCAGGCCAGCCATACCTCGCTGGACCGCTGATCTCTGCCAGGATGAAAAGGGGGCACGCCACAGATGAACGTTTACATTGCACCAAATCCCGGCAAGGCGTCGGCAAATGAGGTGGCGCTGCGGGCTGCTCAGATCCTATTAAACCACGGCGCTGCGGTGTTTATGCAGCAATCCATGCAGGCAGACTGCGGGATGATGGGGGTAGAGTACCTGCCGCAGGAACAGTGCCTTCAACAGGCAGATGTGATCCTTACCATTGGCGGGGACGGTACGATCTTGCACGAGGCTAATCTTTCGCTGACCTACCGTAAACCGATCCTGGGCATCAACTTGGGACGGTGCGGTTTTTTGGCGACCTGTGAGGTGGATCAGCTGGAAACAAAACTCCCGGCTGTGGCGAAAGGTCAGTTCAAACAGGATACGCGTATGCTACTGTATACTCGTGTGCTGGGGGATGAAAATTGGGACGGTCATGCGCTGAATGACGTAGTGGTGACAAAAGGCCGCTTACAGCAGGCGCTGGATTTCCGTATCTACTGTGATGATATCCCTGTGGAGCATTTCCGGGGGGATGGCGTGATCGTAGCCACCCCTACTGGCTCTACTGCATATTCGATGGCAGCCGGTGGGCCGATCCTGGATTCCCAGACCAAGGGAATTGTGGTGACCCCTATCTGCCCCCACAGCCTGGCCAGTCCCGCCATGGTGTTTGCCCAGGAGCGGCGGATCAAGATCTGTGTAGGGCAGCTGGTGGAGGACAACGAGGTTTTTGTCAGTTGTGATGGAGGTACAGGTTATCCGCTGAAAGCGGGAGCCACGGTGGAGGTCTGTCTGTCGGATCAAACCGTTCCGCTGGTCACATTTGGCCGGGCCGATCAGTTCCAGGCCATTGATCAAAAGCTTCGCCGCCGATAAGGACCTACCAGAGGGGAGAGACCTTTATGTCTGAAATGAAAACCAAAACCGAGCGTTTGCAGGCCATCTTGCGCCTGATCCAAGAATACCCCATCAGCCGCCAGGAGACCCTGTTGGAGCATCTGCGTCAGGAGGGGTTTGCTGTAACGCAGGCAACGATCTCTCGGGATATCCGAGAGTTGTGCTTGGTCAAGGCAGCAACCGCCGAGGGATACCGCTACGTATCCAGCCGGACAGAGGGATATAATCCCAAGGTACAGGGACGGTTTGAGACCATCTTCCATGAAGCGGTGCGGGGCGTGGACTATGCTGGCCATGTGGTGCTCGTTAAGTGCTACTCCGGTATGGCCAATGCAGCCTGCGAGGTGTTTGATGCACTGCAGTGGAAAAACGTAGTGGGAACCTTGTCGGGCGATGACACGTTTCTCATCGTAGCGCGCTCGGAACGGGATGCAAAGACCATCTGCACCGAACTGACCCATCATGTCGGGCAGAAATAGTAGGAGAGATAGAATGCTGAGCAGTCTCCAAATTGAAAATGTAGCGGTGATCCAAAAAGCAGAGGTCCATTTTGAAAAAGGACTCAATGTGCTGACCGGTGAAACTGGTGCAGGTAAATCTATACTCATTGATTCCATCCATGCGATCCTGGGCAACCGGGTCTCTCGGGATCTCGTGCGCACTGGTGCGCCTAAGGCGGTGATCCGTGCTGCATTTGAACAGGTACCAGCTTCCGTGCAGGACAAGCTGGAACAGGCTGGGTATGAGCGGACCGAAGCTTTGCTGTTGAGTCGGGAGATCACTGCTGAGGGAAAAAGCAGCTGCCGCATCAACGGGATGCCCGCTACCGCTGCTGTGCTGCGGGAGCTATGCGGCGGTCTGATCAATCTGAATGGTCAGCATGATTCGGTAGGGCTGCTGAATCCGGCTAATCATGAGGGTATCCTGGATGATTACGCTCAGAATGAGACGATCTATCAGGAATATTACAGCGTATACCGGGCTCTTGTCAAAGTAAAGCGGGAGCTGGATGCGATGATCACAGACGAGAGCGAGAAGCAGCGCCGGATCGACCTTTTGAGCTACCAAGTACAGGAGATCGAGGATGCCGCCCTCTCTCCCGGTGAGGAACAAGTCTTGGAGAGCCGCCGCAAAGTGCTGGCGAATGCATCCACCATCCGGGACAGAGTGGCACAGTGCTATGCATTGCTTTCCGGTGGAGACGATGTCCCCGGGGCAGTGGATCTGTTGGGCGAGGCTTCCAACGCAGTGGACGCCGCTGCCCAACTGGATGGAGAACTCTCTGCAGGGGCAGGACAGCTGTTGGACCTGTATTATACTGCCAAGGATCTGGCAGCAGAGCTGGTGTCCCGGTTGGACCGGTATGACACCAATGACGCGGAGCTGGATGAACTGGAGCAGCGGATCGACCTGATCTATAAACTCAAACGCAAATACGGCGATACCGTGGAAGATGTGCTGTCCTTCGGGCAAAAAGCTCGGGAGGAGTTGGAGCGCATCCAGTTCTCAGAGCAGAGGGCGGGGGAATTGCAGGCAGAAAAGCACCGCTTGTACACGCTGGCCCGTGAAAAAGCAGAACTGCTGACCCAGACTCGCTTGAAAGCCTTTGAGGAGCTGAACAAGAATATTTCCGCCACATTGGATTTTTTAAATATGCCCGGTATGCGTATGACGCTGCGCCATGCCCGGGGACCTTTAGCCAGTCACGGCCAGGATAGTTTGGAGTTTTATATTTCAACAAACCCTGGCGAAGCCCCAAAACCGCTGGCCAAGATCGCTTCCGGCGGTGAGCTGAGCCGTATTACCCTGGCGATCAAAAATGCAATGGCAGATAAGGACGCTGTGCCTACAGTGATCTATGATGAGATCGACAGCGGTGTGTCTGGTAAGGCTGCCGGACGCATTGGCGAAGTGCTGCGCAGCAGTGCAAAAGGGCATCAGATCCTTTGTGTGACCCACACAGCCCAGATCGCCGCCTTGGCGGACTGCCATCTGCTGATCCAAAAGAATGTCCAGAACGACCGTACCTATACCGAGGTCTATCCCTTGGACACGGACGGACGAGTGGAGGCACTGGCTCGCCTGATCTCGGGCGACAAGATTACGGAGCTGTCTCGGGCAAACGCCCGGGAGATGCTGGGCTTAGCGGGGCAGTGAGAGGAATAGGCGATGATCTATTTTACAGCGGATACGCATTTTTTCTGGTCGGAAAAGAGAGGGATACGCCCGGGAACGCTGATGGTAGGGGAAAGAACCTTTGCCTCAGTTGAGGAAAAAACTGAGTATCTGGTCTCTCGGTGGAACAGCACTGTAGGGGTAGAGGATGAGGTCTACATTCTGGGGGATTTCTCGGATGGAACCGCCGCCGATACAGCAGCACTGCTTCAGAGACTGCACGGGAAAAAGTATCTTATCATCGGCAATAATGACCATTATCTGGAAGATCCGTCTTTTCCACAGGAACTGTTTTGCTGGACGAAAACGTATTACGAGCTGCTAACGAGAGGAACGAAGTTTGTACTGTTCCATTTTCCCATCGAGGTATGGAGCGGGTATCTGTATGATCGAGTTCATCTCCATGGGCATATTCATCGCCTGCAGCCGGTTGTGGAACCCATCCGCCGGTATGATGTAGGGGTGGATGCCAATGATGGAACGCCTGTCTCGCTGGAAACTGTGTGGAATCGGATCGAGCCGCTGCATAATGCTAACCGGGTCATGCAAAACGGCCAAAGCTAAAGCAGAAAGAAGTCGGGATATGGCTTCCGAAAAAGCGCTCCCGAAAGATCCATTCCATACCGCTTGACAAACCTGGTGCGGCGGGATATAATGATGAGGTGCAGCAGAGCTGCATAAACACTGAAAGGCAACGATGGGAATAAGTACCCTGATGTGTCCGCGCACAGAGAGGCTCCGGCTGGTGAAAGGAGCTGCGGGACCGCTGGGGAAATACCTCCCGGAGCCGCAGGCTGAACCAGCGCACAGAAAATGGGCGCTTAGTAGGCTGTGCCGCGTGCGAGCGTTACAAACGCAAGGGTGTCGCCCACTCTGGGGACTGCACCCGTGAGGCCGTGCTCCGTGAGGAGACGGCAAACAGAGGTGGTACCGCGATTTTTCTCGCCCTCTGCCAAATTTATTTTGGCAGGGGGCGTTTTTTGTCCCTCTGCCCAAGACCTGAACAGGAGGTACTGAAATTATGAAACTGTACGACGAACTGAAAGCCCGCGGTCTGGTAGCACAGATCACCGATGAGGAGATCATTGACCTGATCAATGAAGGCAAGGCTACCTTCTATATCGGCTTTGACTGCACTGCCGATAGCCTGACTGCTGGCCACTTTATGGCACTGACCCTGATGAAGCGTCTACAGATGGCAGGAAACAAGCCCATCGCTCTGATCGGCGGCGGCACTACCATGATCGGCGACCCCTCCGGACGCACCGATATGCGCAAGATGCTCACCAAGGAAGATATCGCCCACAATGCTGCCTGCTTCAAAAAGCAGATGGAGAACTTCATTGATTTTTCCGAGGGCAAGGCCATGATGCTGAACAACGCAGACTGGCTGCTGGATCTGAACTATGTGGAACTGCTGCGGGAGGTAGGTGCTTGCTTCTCGGTGAACAATATGCTCCGGGCCGAGTGCTATAAACAGCGCATGGAGAAGGGTCTGTCCTTCCTGGAGTTCAACTACATGATCATGCAGAGCTACGACTTCTACTACATGTTCCAGCACTATGGCTGCAATATGCAGTTCGGTGGCGATGATCAGTGGAGCAATATGCTGGGCGGCACCGAACTGATCCGCCGCAAGCTGGGCAAGGATGCATATGCAATGACCATCACTCTGCTGACCGACTCGCAGGGCAAAAAGATGGGCAAGACTGCTGGCAATGCAGTTTGGCTGGACCCCAACAAGACCAGTCCCTTTGAGTTCTACCAGTACTGGCGCAATGTGGACGATGCCGATGCGATGAAGTGCATCCGGATGCTGACCTTCCTACCGCTGGAGCAGATCGATGAGATGAGCACCTGGAAGGATCAGCGCCTGAATGAGGCCAAGGAGATCCTGGCTTATGAGCTGACCAGTATGGTCCATGGTAAAGAAGAGGCCGAAAAGGCTCAGGCTACTGCCCGCGCTCTGTTCAGCGGTGCAGCGGATGTAGAGCACATGCCCGCCACCAAGCTGACGGAGGCAGATCTGACAGATGGGTCGATCGGTATCCTGACTCTGATGGTCAAGGCAGGTCTGGCAGGTTCCAACGGTGAGGCTCGTCGTCTGGTGACCCAGGGCGGTGTTCTGGTGGACGGCGAAAAGGTGGCTGCACCCACGGTCAGCTTCAGCACCGAGCAGCTGGAAAAGGGTATCGTGATCAAAAAGGGTAAGAAGGTTTACCACAAGGTGAGCCTGTAAAAATCTATAGGCAAAAATAAAGGGCGCTTCCCGCTGGGAGGCGCTCTTTATTCTTTGCAGAACTTGCTGTTTTTTGCTTGGTTTGGCACAAAATAAAACTTTGTATGGAAATTGACAGCAGGATGTGGTAAAATAAAAGATGTGAAAAATGCATAAAAGAAACAGACTTTGAAAGGATAAGATAGAAGATGGAAATCAATACCCACCGATTATGCTTGATTCCACTGACTGCGGAACACTTGGATCTTTTGGCCAACGATCTCTCTCAGGCAGAGGCTGCTTTGAACTGTGTCTATCAAGGGCCGGTCATAGACTGTGCTTTGCAGGATATATTGCGGGAGAGGGCAGAACAGACCCCGGATCAATGGCTGTGGTATACTTTTTGGTTGATCCTGCGCAAACAAGATCGAGCTGTGGTGGGACATATAGAATTTGATGGGCCGCCGAATCAAAAAGGGGAAGTTCAGCTGCGTTATGCATTGAGCACACAGCATTTCCATCAAGGGTATATGACCGAAGCAGTATATGAGCTATGCAACTGGGCCAAACAGCAGCCGGGGGTCCGTTATTTTATGGCAGAGACCGAGGACGATGATTTCGCTGCGCAGCGTGTATTGCAGCGGTGCAATTTTATTGAGTGGGGCGGAGAGAAAAATATCCGTTGGTGCCGCTCTGCATCAGTTGACCACACACCAGGATGGAATATCTTGAAGTGGGAATTGGTGGAGAACGACTGAGCGTTACTAAAATAAAAATGACCGGATATTCCTGCTAAACGGCAGAACACATCCGGTCATTTTTTCTGTGGTAAAAGAGCAGGGGAGGGGGAGGGTCACAACGCAAAGGTCTGAGACAACAGCTCTAAAGCCGCATCCTCATTTTCGCTCCGAACCAGCAGAGAGATATCAAGATCACTGGTGGTGATCAGCAGGACCTCGATCTCAGCTTTTGCAAGTGCAGAAAGTGCGCGGGCGGCTACACCGCAGCTTGTGACCATTTCCTCCCCAAACAAATTCAACTTGGAATACCCTACGCTGATCAGCGGCGAGGACTTGCCATCTCGGTTAAGATTTGCGGCAGAGATTGCCTTCATTACCAGTGGGAGATCTCGGCTGAATGCAGTAAAGCTGAAGTCGATGGTCGTGCCGTGGGGTGCGCTTTGGCTGATCATATCCACTACAACGCCATTATCGGCAAAAATTTGAAGATAGCCTGCCAGGCTGCTGCTCTTGAACTTGGCATCCTGCACGCTGATCATCATGAGGTTTGGTTCCACATGGATTTTGGATACTCCGTACATAACGACACTCCATTTCTGCCTTTAAAAAGGCGTAAAGCAGTTCTGCTTTGCAGAAAATCTTGCTGTATCTTCGTGTAATTTTAACTTTCAGCTTAAACTGAGAAATTCCGGCTGGATCGTCTTTTCTGCTACTGAGCGGATGTATTCAAAATCGAACACATTGTGCTCAGCCCGGACTCCATGCTGTTTGGCTAATTCTGCTGTGTAATCTGAATACAGATAGCTGCGCACATTGGACTTCCCTGCGTCGTAGTGGGTCACGATGGGATGTAGCAGCGGGCTATGCAGAGCCAACTCGACTGCACCATTTGGCTGGACTGTTTTTTCCAGTTGGATGGTCAGGATCGCACCGATCAGTTGATCGGGTTTGCTCTGGGTGCTGATCAGATTTCCCAGCGAATAAGCAACAAATGCTGTGCGCCCATCCGCAGCGGTCAGCCACTGTGCATCCTGCAGGACATGTGGATGGGTGCCTAAAATCAGATCCGCTCCCCAGTCAGCCAGCTGCTGCGCTAAGGTCTGCTGCGCTTGCGTGATCGTGTGGCTATTCTCCACGCCCCAATGGACACCGACCACCACAAAGTCTGCGATCTGTGCAGCAGCTTCTATCTGCTGCTGGATCTGGTCGAGCTGACTGGTATAGAGGATATGCGCAGGCATTTTGTCGTTTTGAGGGATGCCGTTGGTGTGTTCGGTATAGGAAAGATAGGCAATGCGAATATCATTGACCGTATGCAGCGGAATGTTTGCATAGTCGTCTTCTCCGCGCCAAAGTCCCGTCGTGATCACATCCGACGGCATGGATTCCCAAAACCGCAAAGTAGCGCCTATTCCGCCAGCGCCTTTATCATAGGTATGATTGTTTGCTAAACTGAACACACGCATCCCTGCTCGGTACAATGCTTCCGGACATTGGCCCGGGGTGGAAAAACAGGGATAAGAAGAAGGCTCAAGCTCCCGTGTGCATAAAGTTTCCTGGTTGATCCAGTTCACATCCTGCTGCTGATAAAGCGGCGTAAGATACTGATAGCACTCATCAAAGCGGTATCCCTCTTCCGGCGATGCCCGCCGGGCAGCCTGCTTATAGATCGGAGCATGGATCAAATTATCCCCTGAGGCAGAGAATTGGACCTTGGTCACCACCGGCTGCGGTGGTTCCGGGGCGGGAGCAGGCTCCACAGGCGGAGTGTCTGCGGGAAGATCAGGGGCAGGCCCTGCTGCAAGCGGTGGTTTCAAGGCGGATAAGGCCCATCCAGTTGAAACGGCAGTCACCAGTATAAGGGCTGCACAGAGCACCAAGGTAGAGAGCAGCTGCCCGCATCTTTTCCTTCGCTGCGTTGGTCCAGCTGCATGTTTGGACATCCCAAAACACCCCCTTTGGATTGTAGAAGCAAGCGAAACCGCAATCGGTCACATTTCGGCAATGAGGTCGCTCATATTGTACAATCCCGGCTCTTTTTTTGCAAGGTACAGGGCAGCATTCACTGCACCGTTCGCAAACACGCTGCGGGAATATGCAGTGTGCTTCAAGGTGACCACTTCATCCGGACCACAGAACAAAACTTCGTGATCGCCTACGATGCTGCCGCCCCGTACCGAGCTGATCCCCAGCTCTTTGGGGTCGCGCTTTTGCCGTACAGAAGAGCGATCGTACACATAATGGTAAGCACCATCATTCTCTTCGTTGATGGCATCTGCCAGCAGCAATGCAGTGCCGCTGGGAGCATCCAGTTTATTATGATGATGCTGTTCAATGATCTCCACATCGTAGCTTTCGCCCAGGATAGCACTGGCCCGCTTGCACAGCTCTGCAAGCAGGTTGATGCCCAGAGACATATTTGCGCTTTTGAATACCGGAACCTCACGGGACAGCTGTACGATCTTGAGCTGCAATTCCTCAGATAAGCCGGTGGTGCAGATCACGGCCGGAAGGTGATGTGCCTGGCAGTAGGGCAGAGCCTTTTCCACGGCAGCAGGGGAGCTGAAATCGATCAGGACATCGCCCTGTCCATCCAGTTTATCCAGACTATCATAGACGGGGATGCCGTTGACCGCCCCGTCTGCCTGGTCAATGCCGGCAAGGACACGGCAGTCCGTACGCTGAGCGATCATATCACAAAGGACATGGCCCATACGGCCGGCAATACCCTGAATAATGATGTTAACCATAATGTTTTTCGTTCCTTTCTCAATAAACCAAATGCCCGAGGGAACGTGCGCTGCCAAAACGGGAAAAAGGGGCCTTTTGGGCGGCCTCTTTTTCGCCGCACCTGTGCGCGTACTTCCTCGGGCATCGGCTTTTTATTCAGCGGCAGGACCGCTGCAAATTTTTATTTCTTTAGGAGAAATGCGTTACAGCAGACCATCTGCTTGCAGGGCCTGCTTGATCTGCTGCTTGTGTGCTTCCGAAGGCTCTACCAACGGCAGACGGCACGTGCCGGCATTCCAGCCCAGCAGATTCATGGCATACTTTACCGGGATGGGGTTTACCTCGCAGAACATCGCTTCACACAGCGGCAGCATTTCCAGCTGCAGGCGGCAGGCTTCGGCAGTGTTGCCCTCAAACCATGCCTGGCAGCAGTTGTGTACCAACTGAGGGTTGACGTTAGACACTACGCTGATAACACCCTTGCCGCCCAAGGACAACAGAGGTACGACCTGGTCATCATTGCCAGAGTACAGGTTCAATTCGTCTCCGCACAGCTGTGCCAGTTTTGCGACCTGAGAGATATTGCCAGATGCTTCCTTGATGCCATTGATCAACGGGTGCTCGCTGAGTTTTTTTGCGGTCTCCGGTGCAATGTTGACACCCGTGCGGGAGGGGACATTGTACAGAATCACCGGAATGCCGCCGGCTTCTGCCATGGCGGTAAAATGAGCCACCAGGCCTGCCTGCGTGGTTTTGTTGTAATAGGGGGTCACCATCAGCAGAGCGTCTGCCCCGTAAGCAGCCGCCTGAGCGGCCAGAGCACAGCCATGCTTTGTGTCGTTGGAACCAGCACCCGCGATCACAGGCACACGGTGCGCAACCGTATCCACGGTAAACTTGATGGCCTGCAGCTGCTCTTCGTCTACCATTGTGGAGCACTCGCCTGTGGTGCCGCAAATAATAATAGCATCGGTGCCATGGGCGATCTGGTGCTCCAGTACACGGCCCAGCTCCTCAAAATTGATGCTTCCGTCCGGATGCATCGGGGTAATAATTGCCACACCTGCACCGGTAAAAACGGGTTTCTTCATAACCAAAAGCTCTCCTTTTTATGCTGCATGGACCCTCAGTCCAGGTAGCCCTTGGCAGCCAGCAGTTCAGCCAGCAGCACAGCGCCGCCTGCTGCACCCCGCAGGGTATTGTGGCTCATGCAGGCAAACTTATAGTCGAACAGGGTATCCTCCCGCAGACGGCCCAGGCAGATGGCCATGCCGTTTTCAGTATTACGGTCCAGCTTGGGCTGGGGACGGTCTGCTTCGGTGAAATAATGCAGGAACTGCTTGGGGGCGCTGGGTAGATCCAGCTCCTGTGCAGGGCCGCGGAAGTTGGCCCAAGCGTCCAGGATCTGCTGTTCGGTGGGCTTTTTATCAAAGCTGACAAATACCGCAGCCGTGTGACCATCGGCCACCGGAACACGGAAGCACTGGGCAGTGATCACGGGCTTTTCGGCATTTACGATCTTGTCGCCCTCAATGTGGCCCCACAGCTTCAGCGGCTCCTTCTCGCTCTTTTCTTCTTCGCCGCCGATGTAGGGGATCACGTTGTCCAGGATCTCCGGCATACGGTCAAAGGTCTTGCCCGCACCAGAGATGGCCTGGTAGGTGCAGACCAATGCCTTGCTGACGCCAAACTCCTCCATCAGGGGGTGCAGGGCAGGCACATAGCTCTGCAGGCTGCAGTTCGATTTGACTGCAATAAAGCCACGCTTGGTGCCCAGACGTGCCCGCTGTGCCGGGATGATCTGGATATGATCTGCGTTGATCTCCGGCACGACCATCGGCACATCCGGAGTGAATCGGTTGGCGCTGTTGTTAGACACCACCGGGCACTCCGCTTTTGCGTAGGCCTCCTCCAGAGCTTTGATCTCCTCTTTCGGCATATTTACCGCGCAGAAAACAAAGTCCACCTGAGAGGCCACTTTTTCCACCTGAGCAGCGTCCTGCACGACCATGCCTTTTACGGACTCCGGCATGGGGGTGGTCATAGCCCAGCGGGAACCCACAGCCTCCTCATAGGTCTTGCCTGCGCTGCGGCCAGAGGCGGCCAGCACCGTCAGTTTGAACCAGGGGTGCTCCTCCAGCAGGGTGACGAACCGCTGGCCGACCATGCCGGTCGCGCCTACAACGCCCACTTTATACTGTCTTTCCATATCCAGCACCAATCCTTTCAAAAATCAAATTTACATCGGGCAACGCTTGCATTGCGGCGGCCCATGCAATATAATAGAACCTGTTTGTATGAACTTTATAATAACATTGATACGGTGCCCCTGTCAATCACCGGAAAGGCAAATGCACACCATGTTGAAAAAAGATTTTTGGTACGATTTACCCAAAGAGTATATAGCCCAGCAGCCGGTCTCCCCCCGGGACGCAGCCCGGCTGATGGTGCTGGATCGCTCCAGTGACCGCATTGAGCATAAGATCTTCCACGACCTGCCGGATCTGTTGGAACCCGGGGATCTGTTGGTGGTCAACAACTCCAAGGTCCTGCCTGCGCGTATCGTAGGCGTTAAGCAGCCCACCGGCGCAGTCTGTGAGCTGCTGCTGCTGCGCCAGGTCAAAGGCGACCAGTGGGAGTGTCTGGCTAAGCCCGGAAAACGGATGCAGCCGGGCACACAGGTGCGGTTTGGCGACGGCACCCTGAATGCTGTAGTGGATGAGACGCTGGAAGACGGCAACAAGCTCGTTACATTCTATTACGATACCGAGACCCTTTATGAAAAGCTGGACGAGTTTGGAAAAATGCCGCTGCCGCCCTACATCACCCAGCAGTTGGAGGACCAAAGTCAGTATCAGACGGTATACGCCAAAGAGCTGGGTAGTGCGGCTGCTCCCACCGCCGGGCTGCATTTTACCCCGCAGCTGATGGAGGCATTGCGTGCCAAGGGCGTGGAGTTTGCTGAAGTGACCCTGCATGTGGGCCTTGGAACCTTCCGCCCTGTGCAGGAGGATGAGATCACCGACCATAAGATGCACAGCGAGTGGTATTGCATCGACGAGGAGACCGCCAATAAGATCCAGGCTGCCAAGGCAGCGGGCCGCCGGGTAATCGCTGTAGGCACCACCAGCTGCCGTACTCTGGAGGCTGTAGCTGCCAAATACGGCGAGATCCGTCCCTGCAGCGGAAACACCGAGATCTTCCTGTATCCCGGCGTATCGCTGCGGTGCATCGATGGACTGATCACCAACTTCCACCTGCCGGAAAGCACTCTGATCATGCTGGTGTCCGCTTTCTATGGCTACGAAAAGACCATGGAAGCTTACCGCGTAGCTGTGGAGGAAAAGTATCGCTTCTTTTCCTTTGGCGATGCGATGCTGATCCTGTGACGGATGCTTAGTTCTTGACGAAGAGCGAAAAAGCCCTGGAGCCATGCGGTTCCGGGGCTTTTTACTATTCTGGCTGTTTGTAGGAAAATCGAAGTTCAAGTCCGGTTTTGAAACGGATAGAGGTGGTAAGTCCATTCTCTGGACAAAAGTTTGCGGGATACTGCCCCTGCACATAGCAGGCGGAGGGGTCCTGTTTTTTTACAGCCATCGGAATATCGATGGAACCACTGTACAGCGCAGCGTTTTACTTGTCAGGAATCGTAGGCTGTGGTACAATAAAAAGGAATGACCTTGCAAAAAGATGCGTAAGACATTCTGCAAGATCGAACCGTCTGCATCCGCAGAAGAAAAACGGCAAAATGCCTTTTTGACCCGCTGCACCGCTCCCGGCGGTGTACTGAGAACGCACGGCTGTTTTCCGTGTAAGAAAGGAATCTGAAACATATGCCTTCTTTAACGACCTTCCGCCTGCTCAAGCAGGAGCATACGGCCCGGCGGGGTGAGTTCAAAACGGTGCACGGCACCGTGCAGACCCCCGCATTCCAGAACGTAGCCACCGCAGGTGCGATCAAGGGCGGTCTGTCCGCCCAGGACCTCAAGCAGATCGGCGCACAGGTGATGCTGTGCAATACCTATCATCTGCACCTTCGTCCCGGCGATCAGCTGGTAGCAGATATGGGTGGTCTGCACAAATTCACCCGTTGGGACGGTCCGATCCTGACCGACAGCGGCGGATTCCAGGTGTTCAGCCTGGCCAAGCTTCGCAAGATCACGGAGGAGGGCGTTACCTTCGCTTCTCATCTGGACGGCCATCGCATCTTTATGGGTCCGGAGCAGAGTATGCAGATCCAGGCGAATCTGGGTTCTACCATTGCCATGGCTTTTGATGAGTGTGTGGAGAATCCGGCCCAGCATGCATACTCTAAGGCCAGCTGTGAGCGGACCACTCGTTGGCTGGCACGGTGCAAAGCCGAGATGGCCCGTCTCAAGCAGGAAGGCAAGGCGGTAAACCCCGATCAGCTGCTGTTTGGCATCAACCAGGGCTGCACCTTTGCAGATCTTCGGGTGGAGCACATCCAGCGCATTGTAGAGCTGGATCTGGACGGCTACGCCATTGGCGGCCTGGCAGTAGGCGAGCCTGCTGAGGTAATGTATGAGATGATCAGCCAGGTGGAACCGTATATGCCCAAGGATAAGGTTCGTTATCTGATGGGCGTCGGTACCCCGGGCAATATTATTGAGGCTGTGGCCCGCGGCGTGGATCTGTTCGACTGTGTGATGCCCAGCCGCAACGCCCGCCACGGCCACCTGAACACCTGGAATGGTGTGATCAATATCAAAAACGCCAAATATGAGCGGGATGAGCGCCCCATTGATCCGGCCTGCGGATGCCCTGCCTGCCGCAATTACTCCCGCGCCTATATCCGCCACCTGTTCAAGGCAGAGGAGCTGCTGGGAATGCGTTTGGCTGTGATGCACAATCTGTGGTTCTACAACCATTTGATGGAGCGCATCCGGGATGAATTGGATGCCGGCACCTTTACGGCCTTCCATGATCGCTATGTGCATCTGCTGGACACAAGAATTTAAGATTTTAAGCTTGAAACACGACGTATAAGGCAGTATAATAGCGTTATATGAATTTGAGAGGAGATTTTGCCCCATGCAATTTCTGACGACTACGACCGAGGGCTATATCAGCCTGTTCTTCACCATGGCGCTGATGCTGGTGCTGCTGTACTTTATGATCTACCGCCCCCAGAAGAAGCAGGAGAAGAAGGATGCCGCCATGCGCAAGAGCCTGGAGATCGGCGACCAGGTCACCACCATCGGCGGCGTTATCGGCCGTGTGGTTGCGATCAAGGATGACACCTTCGTGCTGGAGACCGGTGCAGACCGCATCAAGATCCGTTTCCTCAAGACTGCCATCAGCGCTGTGGAAAAGCTGGATATGAGCAATGCCCCCGCTACCTCCAACAAAAAGTAAGATCTCATAACGCATAGTCAGCGCGTCTGCCTGCATAGATATGTTGCAGGGAGGCGCGTTTTTATATGTCTGAAAAAAACAAACCAATGGCAGGGCTGGGTCCGCTGCTGTGTTCATTGCTTCTGGGGGCTGGGGCTGCTGCAGGGTGTACGGCCGGTATGGCGGCTTTGATGGCATCTCAAATGCTTCCGCCGTCCACTGCTTGGCCGCTGGCTACGGCCGCTGTCAGCGCCGGGAGCCTGTTCAGCGGCTGGCTGGCGGCGGCTTGGTATGGCCGCAGGGGACTTGTATACGGAATCGCGGAAGGCGGTCTGTTCGCCCTTTGTCTGCTGATACTGCAGTTAACGAAAGGGATTGTTCCGGACCCTCTCCAGGCATCCCGGCTGGGTCTGGTGGTCTTTTTGGGCTGTGCGGGAGGCGCACTTGGGATGCTGCGGGCACAGCGCCGTCATCGCAGGGCAAGTTTACGCTGAATAGATCGAGAGCGGAAGCGGTGGGGAAGTCCTCACCGCTGTCCCGATCGGGAGGGAGAAAAACCATGTGGGTAAATCAACAGCCGTCCAACATACCACCTGCAGAACAAACGCTGCCCATACCAGAATCTTTACCTGAAACTCTGCCGCAAGGGCAGGTGAATAAAAAGAAAACACCGTCTGATGATTGGGAGGGCAAGTCCCATCCTGTCCGGCGGAGAAAAGACTCTGCAACGCAGGACTGTCTCATGCTGGCAGCGGCGTATTTGTTCGGCACCGCCCTGGCGGGCGTACTGCGCGCCCTCTGCGATAGGGGGGATATCCAGCTGCTGACCTATTACCTGACCTGCTGGCAAAAGTTGTTTGCAGCACAGGACAGCGGCGCCGCGGTTGGATTGTTTTTGGCAGAGTATCTTACGGTGGCAGGCGCATTGACAGCTGTATTGCTTCTCGGCTTATCTGCATTGGGGCCGCTGCCTGTGTTTTTGTTTGTGATCTTATATGGTATTGGTACAGGTCTGATCAGCGCGCCGTTGCTCGGAGAATTTCAACTGCCGCAATCGCTTGTTTATCTTCTATTAGGCGGTATCCCGGCGGCGATTGCCGCTGGATGTCTGTGCTTATTTGGAACTTCTGCTTTGCAGGTATGCTCACGGCTGCACAGCGTCTCTTTCGGCGGAAAAATCCCCGTACCAATAGCGGGAAATGCAAGGGGATTGGTCGGACAATATTTGTTGTTTGCAGCAGTATTTGCGCCGTTGTGCGGTGCGGCAACAGGGCTTTTATGCCTGCTCAATCGACTGGGATCGTAATTTTCAAAAAACGCAGGAAAAACAACCGATGATGTGGTATCATAAACACAGAAGAAGCGGGAACCCTTGTATTTTCAGGGGTTCCCGCCTTTTTTGTTACTATCGTGTTATTAGTTCAGTGTTCAACGGCTTATAATGTTCACCACTTTGAACCCCTATTCCACCAGTTCCACGGCGGCTTTCAATTCGTCCAAAGTCTTATGATTATAGACCCGGTTTCCCGTGTCTTTGGACACATGACCCATTAGAAGATCAATACACTTCCGGTTTGCCCCGGCGCTGTCCAGTTGACTTTCAAAGGTGTGGCGGCATTCATGCGGGGTGTGTGTCATTCCAAGAGCCTTCATAATATCCGCCCAAAAAATCCGGTATTGAGTTTGAGAACAAGCCTTTCCGTTATAGCTGATCAGACGGGGGCCACTTTCAGCAAGACGGGCTTCAACCAATGGCCTGATCTTAGAGTGAATAGGCACCAGCCGATTTTTACCGGCTTTGGTTTTGGTTCCGCCCTTCATCGTCCCGGCCTGAAGGTCAATATCTTCAGGCTTCAAATTCAGAAGTTCACTGATCCGCCACCCGGAATATATCAGGATCAGGACGGTATCAACCCAAGGCTGTTCCTGATGCGCCCAAACCTTTTTGACTTCATCCTTGCTGAATGGAAGGCGGCTGGTTGGTGGAATTGGATCAGAAGTAAGAAGATCAGAAAAGCACCGGTTGATTATATCCATTTCCAAAGCGAACCGGTCAAGATGGCCCCAAAGGTTCTTGATTGCCGCTTGGGTGCTATATCCCTTCCCGCACCCGTCAATGGTTTCTTGCATTTGGTAGGATCGAATTTGTTTATAGGGCTTTTCCCACAACGCTGAACAATGCTTGAACGCTGAACACAAAGATGAACGGTTAGATTCCCCCAGCTTGGGGGCTTTCTTTTCCTTCCAAAGTTCAAACAGTTCTTTCACTGTGATTTTGGCCCGGTCAACATCCCACGGATCACGGTTGTATTCCGCCAATAACATATTCCCAGCTTCACGGGTTTCTGTGTAGCCTATGATCTCATAAATTGGATGGCCCTTGTCATTCCACCCAATCACTTTCTTCACAATGAATGGGCGGCGGCGATTGCCTGACAGTTTCGCAACTGTCCCATACCCATTTGGATTTCGCATTATATCACCCAGCCTTTCAGGAAAAAGGGTATGCAAAACCAAACCCGGTGTGATATAATGTTCAATGGGGATTGAAACATTAACTTCAAACGGGTTTTGTTTCGCCTGACCGCTTCCGGTGTGCCACCACCGGGGGCGGTCATTTTTTTATCTTGAATAGATGTTGAAGCCCTATGAAATCCATGTGTCAGAATGGTTTCATGTGTCCTTCCTTCAACATTCAAGATCATTCATATATTCAATTCAAATAAGAGAAAAAAATATAAAGAAGTAGAAAATACAGTGATAGAGTTCTGATCTTGAATGTTGAAGGATTGTCAAAGCTGAACCGGGGAATTCTGAACAGGCTTCATGCTTTGGAATTGCTTCACCACTTGTTCACTGTCTTTCAGATTGTCGGACACATTCAAAACAATTTGTTTGGCTCCATCGGATTCATAATCAATCACAAGAAGGGTGGAAACCTTGATTTTCTCTTTTGTCTGAACCCTTCCGCCAACCATAGCCCCTAACGCACCGAAAGCCGCCGCCCCCAAGACCATTCCCGGAACTGATTGCTGGATCACCTGTTGGATTTCCCGTTCATTCATTAACTGAACATTTTGAACCTTATTCAGTGACAAATTGAATTCCTTCCAGTTCTCTTTTTTGGTTCCGGTCAAGGCTTTCAAATTGAACCCTTCCGGGATCAGTTTTGCAATGATTGGCGTTAAAGCTGGAACCGGCAACCCGTCAACCAGAGGGCCAACAGCCGCAAATTCTTTTTTCTTACCGAACAAAATGATCACTCCTTATTTAACATCACTTTGGAAGGCAACTGCCTTCCCTAAAATTCTGATATGATCCAGTTCTTCACTGGTGAAGCGCATGGTTTTATATTTGGGGTTTTCTGCAAAAAGCTGAAGAACCCCGGATTCCTGATCATAATACACCCGCTTCAAGGTGGCTTCATCTTCGATCAGAACGGCGGCAATTTCACCATCATCCACCATTTCTTGTTTTTTGATGAATACAATATCCCCATCCTGAATTCTGGCCCCTATCATGCTATCACCTTTTGCCCGTAAGCAGAAGTCAGCATGGACATTGGCCCCGGCTTCAACATAGGCTTCAAAATTCTGTTCTGCAAAGATCGGTTCCCCACAAGCGATATTTCCCAAAAGCGGGAATTGCTTTGTTTCAATCCGAAAAAGGTTGTCCACTGTAATTTCCCGATGTGGTTCATCTATCCAGCCCATCAAATAGGCCGGGGTGGTGTGAAGGGCTTTTGCAAGGGAAGCGATTTTATCACGGCGCATATTGGCAATCATACCAGTTTCCCATTTTCTGACCGTGCTTTTTCCAACACCAACTTCATTGGCGACCTGTTCAAGTGTAAGGTTTTGGGATATGCGTAAATCCTTTATTTTTTGGGCCATATCGTTACCGGCCATGTGTTTACACCCCTTTCTTGTGTTACTACCAATATATCATGTTTGTGTCTTTTATGCAACATAAAATTCAATAAAAATAAAAAAGTTTCTTTTAAGACAAAAACGGGGTTGACACCGGTGAACCGCTGTGCTATTATGAAAGTGTCCTAAACGACACAACCAAGCAGACAGGAAGGAAGTGAAATGATGGATAAGGCACGGCTGGAATATGAAATGATGAAGCACAACATCAGCAAATCCGATATGTGTGCCATGCTTGGGATTTCCCGATCTGCCTTCTATCGCAAGTGCAATGGTGAATCGGAGTTCACCCAAAGCGAGATTCAGAAGATCGTTGACATTCTGGATCTGAAAAGCCCTATGGGAATTTTTTTTACCGAGAAAGTGTCCTAAAGGACACCGTGGAGGAATGAGCCATGAATGAAGTAAGCCTGAAGCCGGTCATTGAAGAACTTGAAAACTTGTTTTCAAAGTTCAACGCCCGCTTCTTTGATGGTGGGTTGGAAAAGCCCGTGATCACTGTTTCCCCGGATCATACCCGTGGGGCCTATGGATGGTGTACCGGCTGGAAGGCTTGGAAGGCCGGGGAAGATGAAGGCCACTATGAAATCAATCTGTGCGCTGAATATCTGAACCGCCCCTTTGAAGAAACCTGTGGAACCCTGATTCATGAAATGGTTCATCTTCAGAACCTTCAGGACGGTGTTCAGGACACTTCCCGTTCTGGAACCTACCACAATAAGAAGTTCAAGGAAACCGCTGAAGCCCACGGGCTGACGGTGGAGAAGGGTGAAAAGTACGGATGGCATAAAACCACACTTTCCCCGGAAGCCCTTGAATTTGTTCAGAGCCTTGGAAAACAGGGTTTCACCCTTGTAAGACCACGGCCCCTTGGGTTGAAGGGTTCCAGTAAGGGCGGTTCGAGTTCCCGGAAGTATGTTTGCCCCCTGTTGCGGGGCCATTATCAGAGCCACAAAAGAAGTTCGTGTGATCTGTGCGGACTGTGACTGTGAGTTTCAGGAGGAATGCTAAATGATTTTCAATCTGTTTGTGGGGTTGAAATCCCGGAGCGGGATCAATACCCATGCCGATGCCATGAAGCGGAAGATCATGCTGGAACAGCAGTTCCCCGGTTCCCGCTATACGGTTGGTAAGGATGATCAGGGGCATTACCTGAAGCGTTTTAAGTAAGGAGGTTTGAAGTTCAATGAATGTGAAGCTGACCAAGCGGAAGGCTTGGGAACTGATCAGCCGGATTCACCCCCGGTTGAACATCAAGCAGGAAGCCACCCCGTCTGATGTGGCGATTTTCAAGGCTTCCACCGGCCCTGAAGGGCTGGAAATCCGGTGTGAAAATGATTGGTTCAATCACAATGGCCGGATCAAGCTGACAATTTCCAATGTGGACGGGGGAACCCCCATTGTCCGCTACTATCACCCGGACACCTTGAACCGGGATTATGTGGCGGAACAAGCCGAAAAGGAAGATGAAGCCAAGCAAGCCCGAAAAGATTGGGTTCAGACACTTGGCCCGGAACTGGCCCATAAGCTGGTTGATCAGTATTGGGAGGGCTGAACCGATGAAGAAGCCTTCCCTGTCCCGTCCCGGTAACGGGGGGGGGCTACCGGAATATTGGGTGCTATCCCTTTCAGGCGGTAAGGATTCCACCGCCCTTGGCCTTGAATGGCTGAAGCGTCACCAGCAAGACCCCATTACATACCCGTTGCATGAAGTTGTTTACTGTGATGTTGGCATGGAGTTTCCCGCAATGGTTGATCATATCAACCGCCTTGAACAAATTTTCATGGAAGCCGGGATCAAGTTCACACGATTGAAAGGTGAACAGACTTTTGAATTTCTAATGTTCGATTACCAACCCAAGAGAAGCAATCCCGCATTAAAAGATAAGTCTGGTTGGAGTTGGCCGGGGCCAAGAGCAAGATGGTGTACCAAGCACCTGAAAACCAGAGTAATCAACAAGTATTTGGACGCTTTGCGGAGCCAATACAACATGATTCAGATTATTGGCCTTGCCGCTGATGAACAGGCCCGATTGAACCGAGAGCATAACCAGAACCCGGAACATCGTCACCCGCTGGCGGATTGGGGTTGGACTGAAGCGGATTGTCTGAAGTATTGCTATGATCACGGCTTTGATTGGGGCGGCCTATATGAGATATTCCACCGGGTTTCTTGCTGGTGTTGTCCCCTTCAGAGCCTTGATGAATTGCGGAAATTACGAAAACATTTCCCTGATCTGTGGGCAAAGTTGTTGGATATGGAACACCAAACTTGGCGAACTTTTCGGGCTGATTATTCGGTTGATGAACTGGAAATCCGTTTTTCCTTTGAAGAAGAACGGCTTGCCGCTGGCCTTCCAATCAACCGAACCCGTGAATTTATGTATGAACTTCGGAAACGGCTTGAAGAAGCTGGATTCCCACAAAACAAATAGGAGGTTATGACCATGAATGCCACTTTTGCAGAGCGTTTGAAGTACGCTATGGAACAGGCCGATATGAGCCAATCCGCCCTTTCTGAAAAGGCCGGGGCTTCCAAGGCCGCAATCAGTCAGTATCTTTCCGGGAAGAACACCCCCGGCCCGGAGCGGGTGAAGGCTTTGGCCGATGCCACCGGCACAACCTTTGAATTCCTGATGGGCTATGGCGGCGCACCGGTTAAGGATGCCCCGCCCCCGGTGAAGAAGATCAGCGTGAAGGAAGCGGCCCGGTGTATGGGCAAATCTGATCAGTTTGTGCGGATCGGCCTTCAGCGTGGCCTTCTCCCCTTTGGCAATGCGGTTCCCGGAACCGGGAACAACTGGAACTATTACATTAACCCCACCAAGTTCAGGGAGTATGTGGGCGCTGAAGCGTTCAACAGCTTCTTTGGACTGACCGCCTAATGAAAGGATGATGCACATGAAAACCCGTTTTGAAGGGAACCTGTGGATTGGAGCCGGTGGACAGGCTTTCCGCCCTATGGAAATGGAAACTGATCACCTGTTGAATACGGTGAAGATGCTGAAGAACCGCCCCGCCGTGGTGGTGGCTATGGTGGTTCGTGATATTGAAGCAACCCCTGATTGTTGCCCCTTTGATCCCTTTGGTGTTGGTCATTCTGGAATGGTGAAACAGTCTTTGTTCAACATCACTTCCATGACCCCCGAACAGATTAGCGCCTATGCGCTGAACAGCCCCTTGGGAATGGCGCTGAAAGCTGAACTTCTTTCCCGTGGCGTAAATGTGGAAAACTACCTTTCCATGATTGAAGCGCCTGAAGCCTTATGATTACGCTGTTCCAGCACCAGCAACAGGCCCTTGACCAGACAGAAGGCCATAACCGATGCGCCTATTATCTTGATATGGGCCTTGGGAAAACCTTTGTTGGTTCAGAAAAGATGAAGAAGTTGAACACCCGGATCAATCTGGTGGTGTGTCAGTGTTCAAAGGTTCCTGATTGGATTGAACATTTTCAGACCTATTACACCCGGAACTGTGTTTTTGATCTGACCAAACCGAAAACATTCAAATGGTTCATGGAACAGGTTCAGCATGAAGTTCCCACTTTGCTGATTGGTGTGATCAACTATGAATTGACCTTCAGGCGGAAGATTTTGAAAACCCTTTCCGGGTTTACGCTGATGCTTGATGAAAGTTCCCTGATCCAGAACGAAACCACCAAGCGTTCAAAGTTCATTCTTTCCTTGAACCCTGAAAATGTGATTCTTCTTTCCGGCACCCCAACCGATGGCAAATATGAAAAGCTGTGGAGCCAATGCCAACTTTTGGGGTGGGGCATATCCAAGGAACTGTTCTGGAAGCAATACATTCAAACGGAATGGGTTGAAGATGATGGGTTTTGGCGGCAGAAGATCACCGGCTATAAAAATGTTGATCGTCTGAAGAAGAAGCTGGCCGAACACGGAGCCGTGTTTATGACCACTGATGATGCCGGGATTTACCTTCCTGAAAGAACTATGATCCCGGTCAGAACGCCCCCAGCAAAGGAATATTGGAAGTTCTGGAAGGATCGAGTGATCAGCATAAACACCGCCACCCTTCAAGAATTTGAACTTGATTCAGATTTTTGTGGTTCCAATGAAAGCTATGAGCGGGAATTGATTGGTGACACCAGCTTGACCCGCCGCTTGTATGCCCGTCAGCTTTGCGGCCTATATAATCCGAGCCGGTATAAGGCTTTCCGGGAACTGGTGGAAAGTACGGAAGATCGCTTGCTTGTGTTCTATAACTTCACAGAAGAAATGGAGCGCATGAAAGGGATTGTGAAGGCTATGAACCGCCCTGTTTCTATCCTGTCTGGTGAAGTCAAGGATTTGGGGGCCTATAACTTCCATTCCAATTCTGTGACCTTCATTCAATATCAGGCCGGGGCTATGGGTGGAAACTTCCAGAAGGCTAATAAGATCATCTATTTCAGCCTTCCCCAAGGGTGGGAACTGTGGGAGCAATCCCAAAAGCGGATTCACCGCATTGGTCAAGATCGCCCGTGTTTCTATTACTGGATGATCTGTCCGGGGACGGTGGAGGAAGATATTTATTCTACCCTACAAATGAGAAAGGATTACAACGATGAACTGTTCAGAAAATACGAGGATAGCCACCCAAAAGGCTAAAAAGAACAGATGGTTCAGACGGATGTTCACCGTTGCCCTTCTGTTTGGGCTGGTGGTGGGATTCATCTTTGGGCGGCTTACGGCGCTTGCCTTTGATGGGGTGAAGGTGGAGCCGAACCAAGAGCCTTCCCAATCCACTGAAGTTCAGCCCACCCAATCTGTGGTCCCTATGCCGGAAGTTACTGTGGAGCCGGAACCGGAATATTTAGGAGAATTCAGGATCACCGCCTATTGTTCCTGTGAAATCTGTTGCGGCAAGTGGGCTGAAAACCGGCCTGATGGAATTGTTTATGGCGCTTCCGGTGAAGAACTGGTTGCCGGCGTTTCCTGCGCTTCCCCGCTACCCTTTGGAACTGTTGTGGAAATTGAAGGGGTTGGAACCTACATAGTTCAAGACAGAACTTCTTCATGGGTGGTTGATAAGTATGGGGAAAACCTGATTGACATTTACTTTGATGATCATGAAGCGGCCCGTGAATTTGGGCTTCAGTATCATGATGTTTATTTGAAAGAAGGTGCAAACAATGATCAAATGTGAAAACCCCTGTCCCTTGGGGAAGTTTGATGGGTGTTGCCATAAATGCCCCAGCTTCCACACTTGCCCCGATGCCTGTTCGGAACATCCTGATAAATGTGGGACTGCAACCTTTGATGAAGAAACCAGCCTTCAGGAATTCCAGCAATCCCAGCTTGCCACCCTGAACGCTATTGCTTCGCTGACTGTCCACAAGAAGGCCATTGAAGAACAGGAAAAGGCCATGAAAGCGGCCCTGTATGATGCCATGATGAAGTTTGGAGTGAAGAAGTTTGAAAGTGATGTGTTGAACCTGACCTTGGTTGAACCCACCACCAGCACCAGCATTGATGCCGCCAAGCTGAAAAAGAAATATCCGGCTATTGCGGCGGAATGCTCCAAATCCAGCGCCAAGGCCGGTTATGTAAAGATCACCCTGAAAGGTGGTGAAAAGTAATGATGAACCCTTTATGTTTTGTAGCCATCACACTTCACTTTGAAATCAGAAACAGTGAAATGTATGGTGGAAGCGGTTCAGTTGGGTATTCCGCTTCTTCATTCCAAGGGGTTTCCCACCCAGAACAGGCGGATGATTCTTTTGTAGAAGCCCAGCGCCGCATTACGGCAAATCTTCTGAATGTTCCGGTTGAGGATGTAACGGTTATCACAAAGGATGCCTACGATGCCGCCACGGAAGAACCGGAAGATGATTTTGATGATGGGGGGGGGGATTGGTGAAGCTGATGGCAAGGGATGAATTTTGGGATGCCTTGAAGGAACACGCCCACCGAAACCATCAAGAACGGGTTTCCAAGAACCCTGATCGGATCGCTTATGCTATCCAGCAGTTTGAAGCCCATGGGATTGAATACCAGTTGAAGAACCCGCAAACCGGCCATTTCCATTGCTGGCGGAAGTCTGATGATCAACTGTTTCAGTTCTATGCCGGAACCGGCAAGATTCAGGGCCTTCAAGCCCGTGGAATTCACAATCTGATCAAGATATTGGAGGGGTGAAGCCGTGAATGATTATTAAATGGCACCCATGCCCCGGCCACCCTAACTATCAAATCAACCGTTTGGCCCAAGTTCGTTCTGTGAAAACCGGGAAATTGTTAAAGCCTTATGACGATGGTTCCGGTTATCTTCGGGTGAAACTGGATGGTGAGAATTGCCGGTTACATATCCTTGTGGCGCTGGCATTCATTCCAAACCCGGAGAACAAGCCTGTGGTGAACCATAAACACGGGAAGAAGCATGATTGCAGGGCTTCCCAGTTGGAGTGGGCCACCATATCAGAAAACACAAAACACGCTTGGGATCATGGGTTGATTCGGCGGGGGGGGGGGGTGAAAAGCCGTGGCCGGTGAAAAAAACTTTGAAACCCGCCTGAAAAAGTGGCTGGAAAGTGAAGGAATTTATCCTTTGGGTGAACCAGTTGACCGGATGGGAACCCCGCCCTGTGGGTATTGGGAAAAGCGTTGGGGCGGCGGAAGGTATGTGAAAAGTGGCCTTCCTGATATGAAGATTGTGGTGAAGGGGATCACCCTTGAAGTTGAACTGAAAGCTACCAACGGCACCCCTTCAGAACTTCAGAAGCACAATCTGGCCCAAATCAATAATTCCGGTTGCTTTGGCTTCATCCTGTACCCGGAAGGCTTTGAAACCTTCAAAAAAATTGTGAAAGGGGTGAAACAATGCGAGTTTCCCACAGCCGGGTTGATCTCTTTAATAAATGCCCATACCGATACCGCTTGCGATATGTGGAAGGGCTGAACACTATACCGGACACTGAACCGGATAATGCCTTGATCCTTGGCACCGCCCTTCATACGGGCATTGAAGAAGGGGTTGACCAGGCCCTTGCCTTCTACCAATCCAGCTTCCCCATTCTGACGGATGATCACATTCATGAAATGATGAAGTTGGAAGCCATGATCCCAAAGGCAAAGGCCCTATTACCACCGGGCGGCACCTTTGAACTTCCCATTGGGGATTCTGATTTCACCGGGTTCATGGATTATCTGGTTCCTGTTGGATGGATGGCCCCGGAACATCCTGATAACCGGTGGGGTGGAAATGTTCAAGTATTTGATCTGTATGACTTCAAGTATTCCAATAACGGAAAAAGCTATTCCGTTTCCGGTCAGCTTCACGAATACAAGCATTGGTTTGAACTGACCCACCCCGGCCACCGGATCAGGAATATGTATTTCCTGATTGTCCCCAAGGTGAAGATCAGGCAGAAGAAAACGGAAACCCTGATGCAATTTCGGGATAGATTGCAGGACGCTTTGAAAGAAGCTGAACCGTATTTGATGCCTGTTCAGTATGACCCCATGAAAATCATTGGCTTTTTAACCGATGTGAAGCACATGGTTGAAGCCGCCGATTTCCCCAAGAACCCTAACCACTTTTGCGGTTGGTGTGAATATCAAGAATACTGTGAGAAAGGATGGAACTATATGTTACTCCCCAAAAATGAACGGCGTAACCTGAACGCCACCAAAAAGAAGGTTGTATGGCTTTACGGCGCACCTTTCAGCGGCAAGACCTTCTTTGCCAATCAATTCCCTGATCCCCTGATGCTGAACACGGATGGCAACATCAAGTTTGTGGATGCTCCCTATATCGCCATTCGGGACACCGTGACGGTGGAAGGGCGGTTGACCAAGCGGTACTTGGCTTGGGAAGTCTTTGCTGATGCCGTGGCCGAGTTGGAGAAGAAACAGAACGACTTCAAAACCATTGTGGTTGACCTTCTGGAAGATACCTATGAGGCTTGCCGGGTGTATATCTGTGATCGGCAGGGCTGGAAGCATGAAAGTGATGATTCCTTCCGGGCGTGGGATATGGTTACTTCTGAATTCTTGAATACCATCAAGCGGCTGGTCAGTCTGGACTATGAAAACATCATCCTGATCAGCCATGAGGACAGAAGCCGTGATTTGACCCGCAAGAGCGGTGACAAGATCAGTTCTATTCGCCCGAACCTTCGGGAAAAGGTTGCTAATAAGGTTGCCGGTATGGTTGACCTTGTGGCCCGTATCGTGGCGGATGATAATGACCGGGTGCTTTCCTTCAAGACTTCTGAAGTGATCTTTGGCGGTGGGCGGCTGACCGTTCACAACAAGGAAATCCCGCTGGATTATGAAGCCTTCTGTGAAGTCTATGAGGAAGCCAACCAGAGGGCCGCAGGAGCCATGAAACACGGCGGCAATACCCCGGCAACCCCGGCACCTGAAACGGCTGACAGCGGCGAACAGCGGCCCAGCAGACGGGGAAGAAAGCCCAAAGCAGAAGAAGCCCCGGCCCCTGATCCTGAAGCGGTTGATGATCCCAACGGTACATTTACACCGGGCGGCGGTGAAGTGGATGATTCCGCCCCTGTGGAGCAGACGGAACCCGACACCACCAGCCTTCCCAAATGCCCGGATGGTGACCGGATTTTCCAGCAGAACCGAGACAACCCGGAAATCCCCCTTTGCCCCAGCATTGATGCCGCCCATTGCTGCCACAAGGAAGGCGGCCCCGATGCTTGCCCCCTGTGGGATCGCCCCAAGGCAGAGGAACCCGCACCCAAGATGGATGTGAACCCGCCCCGACGTACCCGGAAGAAGCGTGATGCCTGATGAAGATTGATCCTTGTCCTTGTGTGATTAGTCTGAATGATGGTTCAGTTCACACACTGTTTGAATTCCGCCATTTCCTTGAACTGGTGGAAGATCGCATGGGCTATGATGCCGCAAAATGGTTAAGAACCCATGTGGAGCAAGCGGAAAAGGCCGCTGATTATACCAGCCGGAAGGTAAATACTGATTTGGTTGCCTTTGAATCCAGCTTGGACAGCAACCGCAGAGCCTTTCAGGATATTCAGACAGAAGCCGCCGCTATTATGGAAGTTCTTCAAGGGAACCGGGTGAACCGTCAAAAGATCGCCCATTCCGTGAAAGAAATCGGAAAGATTATTTCCAATCAGATTTAGGAGGTAAAGACCATGTGTGATTCCCTGAAGCAGTTCAAAGAGGAAATGGAAAAGCGGGGCCTTTTCCGCAAGATCACTGTTACCGCAAACCTGATCCCCCCCCCGCCCGGTGCTGCCCCGGATTTTCTGATTGCCCTTCATAAAATGGCCGCAAAGGAAGCGGTGATCATGTATGCCCAAAAGCATGATGATTTCTGTGAACTGATGGCGGAAGCGGCCACTGATCACCTGTTTGAAACCATCCTAACCGATGAACTGTTCAAGCCGGTGGAAGGGTTCACCCCTACTGACGAGGAACAGGCCACCTTCAAGAAGGCGGAAGCAACCGCCAAGGCAATGACCGGCCTGTTGAACATTCTGAAGCATATCTAAAATACATTTAGGAGGAAATTTATTATGGCTATCGACTTTGACAAGATTGATCGTACTGTTGATCTGAAGGGCCTTCAGGCCGATGTGGAGGAAGCCAAGAAGAACGGCGGCGGGGATTTCCCCACCATTCCCGCTGGTAAGTATGAAGCCCGTGTGGAGAGCATGGAAATCAAGGGAACCAAGGCAGACCCCAACCGCCCAATGCTGGCCGTGTCCTTTAAGATTCTTTCCGGCGAGTATAAGAACCAGCGCCTTTTTATGAATCGGGTTCTGTACGGAACCAAGAATGACAAGAACATGATCGCTTCCGCTATCGGCTTCCTTGACAAGCTGGATTCCGGCATTCCCATCAACTTCACCAGCTACAAGCAGTTTGCCCAGCTTGTCCTTGACATTGCGGAAGCTATTGATGGCAAGCTGGAATATGCGGTGGATTATGACGATTCCCGTTTCAATTCCATCAGCATTGATGAAGTTTTTGAAGTTGAGGATTGAAAACCGGCGCAAATTTTTTTTACAATAAAAGTATCCTAAAAGACACCGAGCCGGTTTGAACCTTAACTTTCAAGGCCGGGGCGCTTGCCCCGGTTGGCCCCAAGGTGAAGCCTTCCCGTGGCGGGGCTGTTTCTACTGATTCACCAAAAGTACATTCAGAAAGTGGGTGAAAAGATGATCTTCTATGATTTCGAGGTATTCGCTTATGATTGGCTGGTGGTGCTGATTGATCTGAACGCCAAGGAAGAAACTGTGATCATCAATGACTCTGAAAAATTGAGCCGCTTCTATGAGAAGCAAAAAGGCACCATTTGGGCCGGATATAACAGCCGGAACTATGATCAGTACATTTTGAAGGGTATCTTGTGCGGGTTCAATCCTAAACAGGTGAATGATTGGATCATCCTTCAGGATAAGCCCGGTTATAGGTTTTCCAGCCTGTTTAGAAATTACCCCTTGATCAACTATGATGTGATGCCGAACCCACCCATTAGCCTGAAGGCGCTGGAAGCCTTCATGGGGCATTCCATCAAAGAAACCACGGTTCCCTTCGACATTGACCGCCCATTGACGGAAGAAGAATTGGCTGAAACGGTCAAATATTGCCGCCATGATGTGGAAGAAACTGTGGAAGTATGGTTGCGGCGTAAAGAAGATGAATTTGATGCCCAAATGTCACTGGTGAAAGCCTTCAACCTTCCCATTTCCGATATTGGACGGACAAAGGCCCAGCTTTCCGCCAAAATCCTTGGAGCGGTTCAACGGGATCATAATGATGAATTTGAAATCCAGTTCCCGGAAACCTTGCGGATTGAACGCTACACAGAGGTTTTGAACTGGTATAAAAACCCCTTGAACCGGGACTATTCCAAATCCCTTGAAATTGAAGTGGCCGGGGTTCCCCATGTGTTTGCTTGGGGTGGGCTTCATGGAGCAACCCCCAAATACTTTGGGGAAGGCTGGTATGTCAATGTTGATGTGGCTTCCTATTATCCTTCTTTGATGCTTCGGTATGGATGGATCAGCCGGAATGTTGCAGACCCGGCCAAGTATGATGAAATTTACCACACCCGCCTGAAGCTGAAGGCAGAAAAGAACCCCATGCAACAGCCTTACAAGATCGTTCTGAACAGCACCTATGGGGCTATGAAGGATCGCCACAATGCCATGTATGATCCCCGGCAAGCAAATAATGTGTGTGTTGGTGGTCAACTTCTTCTTCTGGATTTGATTGAACGGTTGGAAGATTACTGTGACATTATCCAGAGCAACACCGATGGTATCTTGATCAAATTGCGCCGATATGAAGATTTTGATTTGATTGATGATATTTGTTGGGAGTGGGAAGAAAGAACTGGTATGCGGCTGGAATTTGATGAATTCCAAAAGGTGTTTCAGAAGGATGTGAATAATTACCTGATTGTCCCCGCTGGCCCGTTACGGGACGAAAAGGGAAAGCCCCGGTGGAAATGTAAGGGGGGCTATGTGAAGAAACTTTCTGATCTGGACTATGATCTTCCCATTGTCAATCAGGCCATTATTTCTTTCTTCCTGTATGGAACCACCCCGGAAGAAACTATTGAAAACTGTAATTCCCTTCGGGATTTTCAAAAAGTGGTTAAGGTTTCCAGCAAATACAAATATGCACTTTATTCCCCGGTGATCACTATGGAGAAAATCAGGGATGAAAAGGGCCGTTCCAAGACCGTTAAACGGTTCCGGGGCGGTGAAGTTCAGACGGATAAAACCTTTAGGGTGTTTGCTTCCAAGGATCATTCCAAGGGCGGATTGTTCAAAGTGTCCGGGAAGGTTGTAAAGGGGCGGCAGAAAAACCCGGAACAGTTTGCCAACACCCCGGAGCATTGTTTCTTCATCAATGATGATGTGACCAATCTCCCCATTCCCGATGAACTGGATAAACAATATTACATTGATACGGCTTGGAGCCGGTTGTCTGATTTTGGAGTTCAAAAGGATGGGGGGGGGGATCTGAACCATGCAACTTTTTCGGGGATATGTACCGACAAAGGACAAGCAATGCCTTGAAAAATTCAAAGGGCGGAAAAGATTGAACCGCCTTGAAGATGTTCAAGACCTTGACGAATACGCCGGAATTCTTGGAGAAGAAACAATTCTGATTGATGTGGATGATGCGGAAACCAGTGATCTTCTTTTCCAGATTGTTCAGGATTTGGGCCTGAAATGCCGGGTGTATAAGACCACACGGGGAAAGCACTTCTATTTCAGAAACCCGGAAGGGTATGTGGAAAAAAGCTGGACAAAGCAAACCTTGGCGCTTGGTATTGAAACAGATGCTAAGGTTGGCCGGAACAACAGTTATGCCATTATGCGCTTCAATGGGGTGGATCGGGAAGTTCTTCTGGATTGCCCGGAAGATGATATTCAAGACCTTCCCAAATGGCTTACCCCGGTAAAAACCAGCATGAAGTTCTTGGATATGAGAGCCGGGGACGGACGGAACCAAGCCCTGTTCAACTATATTCTGACGCTTCAAAGCGAGGACTTCACCAAAGAAGAAGCCCGTGAAACCATCCGCATGATCAACCGGTATATTCTTGATGATCCTTTGCCGGATCGGGAACTTGAAACTATCCTTCGGGATGAAGCATTCAAGAAACCTATCTTCTTCAAGGATAAAACCTTTCTTTTTGATAAGTTTGCGGTGTATCTGAAGAACAATAATCACATTGTAAAGATCAATAACCAGCTTCACATTTACCGGGATGGTATCTATGTTCCCGGCGCTATGGAAATTGAAGCCCAAATGATCAAGCACATTCCCAACCTGAAACGGGCGCACCGGTCAGAAGTGTTGTCCTATTTGGAAGTAATGTTCCAGACAGAGGGAGAAACCAGAGCCACCAACCCTAATGTGATTGCCTTCAGCAACGGCCTTTACAATATCCGTGATGATTCTTTCAGCGAGTTCACACCGGATATTGTGATCACCAATAAGATTCCTTGGCCTTACAACCCAGCCGCACATAATGAACTTCTGGATTACACTTTGAACCGGCTTGCCTGTAATGATCCTGAAGTTCGGGCTTTGCTGGAAGAAATGGTTGGTTATTGCCTTTACCGGCGCAATGAACTTGGCAAAGCCTTCATTCTGATTGGTGACAAGAGCAACGGCAAATCAACCTTCCTTCATGTGGTCAAGAATATGTTGGGGGATCGGAATATTGCTTCGCTTGACCTGAAGGAACTTGGGGACAGGTTCAAAACCGCTGAACTTTTCGGAAAGCTGGCGAACATTGGTGATGATATTGGGGATGAATTCATTGCCAATGCTTCTGTGTTCAAGAAGCTGGTGACCGGTGACCGGGTGAATGTGGAGCGAAAAGGCCAAGACCCCTTTGAGTTCAACAACTATGCCAAATTCCTGTTCAGCGCCAACAACATTCCCCGCATGAAGGATAAGACCGGAGCCGTTCAAAGGCGGCTGGTGATCGTCCCATTTGATGCCAAGTTTACCCCCAATGATCCTGATTTCCGCCCGTTCATCAAGGATGAATTGTGTGAACAAAGTTCAATGGAATATCTGATTTTGTTGGGCCTGAAAGCCTTGCGCCGGGTTCTGATGAATGCCAAGTTCACCACTTCCAGCAGAGTTCAGGGACAGCTTGACGAGTATGAACAGAACAACAACCCCATCATTGGCTTCATCAAAGAGGTTGGGCTTGAAGGTATTGAAAATGAACCCACAAAAACGGTTTACCGGAAGTATAAGGAATACTGTATTTCTAACAACTTCCAAGCCCTTTCCAATATTGAATTTTCACGGCAAATCACCAAACGCTGTGGGTTCATCATCGTTGATAAGTGGATCAGCCGCCTTGGAAAATGCCGTGTATTTGTGTCTGGAAAGGATGGTGATTCATAATGTCCGGTTCTAAAAAAGTGTTCACAACCCTTGGAAGTTCAAACCATGCACTTGAAAATCGGGAAGCCTTTGATTATTATGCAACCGATCCAAAGGCTGTGGAGCTATTACTGGAACTGGAACCATTTGCCCCGGTGATATGGGAACCGGCCTGTGGGGAAGGCCACATTTCCAAGGTGCTTCAAGCCCACGGCCATGAAGTCATTTCCACCGATCTTGTTTACCGGGGATTTGGTGATCCTGAACCGCTGGACTTTCTGACGGAAACCCTTGAAGGATTTGAAGGGGATATAATCACAAACCCGCCTTATTCAATGGGCCTTGAATTTGTTCAGAAGGCGCTTGAAAGCGTCAGGCCCGGTGGAAAAGTGGCTATGTTCCTAAAGGTTCAGTTTTTGGAGGGACAGAAGCGGGGGCTATTCTTCAAGAGTACCCCCCCCCCGAACCGTTTACATATCCCGTTCCCGGCTGGCCTGTTATAAGAACGGGGATATGAGCAAAACAGATAGCGCCATAGCCTATGCGTGGTATGTATGGGAAAAAGGATTCACTGGTGATCCGGTGATTAAGTGGTTCAACTGAAAGGATGATTGTAATGTTGCCAAAAACCAAAACGGAACGCCATGCCGATATTTGCAAGGAAATCAACGCCTTGTATGCTCGGAAAAATCATGATTATGGGGACAGCTTCCACCAGACCTTCACAGAAGAAGGAATGGCAATGGCCCGAATCAGGCTTGGGGACAAACTGGCCCGGTTCAAGAGCCTGACGAAAAGCGGGGTTCAGGAAGTCAAAGATGAATCCATTCGGGACACCCTGATTGACCTTGCCAATTACGCCATTATGACGGTTCTTGAAATGGATGATCAGAAATTGGAGGAGAAGCCCAATGAATGCAAATAGGTATATGCGGGATGCCTTACGAACTGCCGACAGAACCAGCACTGACCGCCTGAAGATGGAATGTGCCTTGGGCCTTTGTGGTGAAGCCGGTGAAGTGGCCGAGCAGGTGAAGAAACACTTCTTCCACGGGCATGAACTGGACAAACGGCACATGATTGAAGAACTTGGTGATGTGGCTTGGTATTTGGCCGTTCTTTGTAGCGCCATTGGTTCTGACCTTGATACGGTAATGGAAGAAAACCTGAAAAAGTTGGAAAAGCGTTATCCTGAAGGGTTTGATCCTTATCGGTCACAGCACCGAAATGATTTTGGAGGGTTTACAAGATGAAAATTATCAATGCTGATGTGGAATTTATTACCCCGATTGATGGGGCCGCAATCCTGAAGCGTCTTGAACAGTGTGGGCGGGTTTGCTATAAGTCTGAAGCCAAGATCACCGACACCAGCGCCCCGGCATTTGTGGCCGGGATCATCAAGCGGGGGCATGAAGCAGTTCTGGAACACTGTTCCTTCACGGTGAAGTTCATCTGTGATCGTGGGGTTTCCCATGAAATTGTTCGGCACCGTGTAGCTTCCTATTGTCAAGAAAGCACTCGTTATTGCAATTACAGCAAGGAAGGCTTTGGTTCTGAAATCACGGTGATCAAGCCTTGCTTCTTACACCCCTACACAGATGGGTTTAACCTTTGGGAAGAAGGTTGCTTATTCGCTGAACAGACCTATTTCAATCTTCTGGAATGCGGTTGTTCCCCGCAGGAAGCCCGGTCAGTTCTGCCCAACAGCCTGAAAACTGAAGTGGTTATGACCGCCAATATTCGCGAGTGGCGGCACTTCCTGAAGTTGCGCTGTTCCCCAGCCGCACACCCGCAGATGCGGGAAGTGGCCCTGATCCTTCTGGACAAACTTCATTCCCTGATCCCGGTTTGCTTTGATGATATTTGGGGTGAATACCATGAACAGGGCTGAACGGCGGAGAGCCAAGAAAGCGGGGCTTCCGGTTAAAAAAGAACCTGTGGTGAATATCAAAGCCGCTGATGTTCAGAAAATCAAACTGGATGCTTCCAAGGAAGCGGCGGACAAGGCTTTTCTTCTGATGTTGGGGTTGCCGGTGATGGTGCTTCATGATAAATTCGGCTTTGGGCCGGTTCGGTGTGAACGGTTCACGGATGCGGTTTTGGAACTGTATGATAGCTTTGAAAAAGGTTATGTGTCCCTTGAAGATATTCACCTGACACTGAAGGAAGAAACCGGGATCACCATTGTTTCAGATGGGAGGTTGAAAGATCGTGGGAACTAAACCTTGGCAGAACAAAGAAGGGTATGCTGACCCTACGGCCTATCACGGGTTGAAGCCGATTATTAAAGAAGATGATGAACAGCAAAAGCGCCTGAACACCTTGATCTTCGTCCTGAAGTACATTATCCGCTTGGCCGGGTTTGAACTTCTGAACCGGGTTGAACTGAAGGACAAAAAGACCGGGAGGGAATACAGATGATGAACTTGGAGCAGCGGGTTTTGTCAATGGTTCAAAAATATTTTCCGCATTCCCCGGAAGCTGATCCATCTGATTTTCCGCCCATCCTTGATGACTTTTCAATAACTTTTGTTGGAAAGGCCCCAAAGAAGTTTTGGTGGAAACTGCGCTGGATGTTCTTCAAGGTTAGAGTGAAGGCGCTGATATACCAGATTTTTCACTTTTGAAAATTAACTTTCAAGAAAACGCCCCCGCCAAAACACTTCAGCGGTTGTGGTTGGAATAGTGAATGGATATTGAAGGGGTGGAAATCCTTGATATACCTTGCTTTTTGGGAAAATCCTTCAACATTCAAGATGGTGCATATATTCAATTCAAATAAAAGAAAAAATATATAGTAAGAAAAAAGCTATATAGTGAAGAATGCGCTTTTGATCTTGAATGTTGAAGGAAATCCCGGAAACCCTGATGCGGTATGTCTTTGACCCCATTCAACATGATCTGAAAGGATGTGTGATACATAGTGACTGAAAAAGAACTTTGCCAAAGGGCCAAGGATTACTTTTCCCAAATTCGGAAAACTGATCGCTTGATCCAGCGGTTGACAGATACAGTGAACACCTTGCGTTCCAGCTTGACCAGCCAAAACTATGAGCTGAAGCCCGACAAGGTACAGACTTCCGGCGCAAAAGATACTTTAGGTGAAACGGTTGTGAAGATCATTGCCCTTGAAGATGATATAAATGCCCGGATTGATGAACTTGTTGATATGAAGAAGGATGCCTTCAATCGGATCGGCAAAATCCCTGACCTTGATCAGCAGAATGTTTTGATCGGGCGATATATCCAGATGAAAAAATGGGAGGATTTAGCGGCAGAGTTTGAATACACCACCCAATGGCTTTTTGAAATTCACGGTAAGGCTTTGCTGTCATTCTGTACCGCCAACGCTGACTTTCTGAAAGTTGATAGTGACCGGTTGAAAGTTTAGTATTTTTTCTGATATTCTGTATGTATGAAATTGCGCCAACGGGGACACCGGGGGCGCTTTTTCTATGCTGAAAAAGGGGGTGAATACCTGTGAACACCAGACAACGGAAGTTTTGTGATGAATACCTGATCAGCGGCAATGCTACGGATGCGGCAATCAAGGCGGGGTATTCGCCCAAGACCGCAAAGCAAACAGGTTCTGAAAACCTTGCAAAACCTGACTTGAAAGCGTACATCGAAACCGAACTTGAAAAACTTCATTCGGCCAAGATCGCTGACGCTGAAGAAGTCATGAAATACCTGACTTCGGTGATGCGGGGTGAACATACTGAAGAAATCCCCATCCTGTGTGGTGACGGTTGCCAAGAGTTGACGCAGAAAGAGGTTGGAGCCAAGGAAAGGCTGAAGGCCGCTGAACTGATCGGCAAGCGTTACGGTATGTTCACGGATAAGGTGGGTGTGGAAGGGGCCGTTCCGGTGATTATCACAGGGGATGATCAACTTGAAGATTAGCCCACAGGCCAAGCGGGTTCACCTTCCTGAAGTGGTTGGCAAGGGTTACGGAACCTTCTGGAACTTCAAAGGCCGTTACCGGGTGTGTAAAGGAAGCCGTGCTTCCAAGAAATCCAAGACCACGGCCCTGAACATCATCAAACGGATGATGCAATACCCGGAAGCCAATACCCTTGTGGTTCGCAAGGTGTTCAGAACCTTGAAAGATTCCTGTTTCACCGAACTGAAATGGGCAATCAACCGCCTTGGCGTTGCGGCCTATTGGGAAATCAAGGAAAGCCCCCTTGAAATGACCTACCTTCCAACCGGTCAGAAGATTTACTTCCGGGGCCTTGATGATCCCCTGAAGGTCACTTCAATTACGGTTGAAATTGGCTATTTGTGCTGGTGCTGGATTGAAGAAGCCTATGAAATCATGAATGAAGATGATTTCAATATGCTTGATGAATCCATCCGTGGTGCTATCCCGGAAGAAACCGGCCTGTTCAAGCAAATCACTTTGACTTTCAACCCGTGGAATGAAAAGCATTGGATCAGGAAGCGGTTCTTTGGAGAAATCACCGGAAAGGATGCCCAAGGGAACCCCGTTTACAAATTCCATGATAGCTGGATTTCCCCTGATGGTCAGATTTTCGCAACCACCACCAATTACCTGTGTAATGAATGGCTGGATGAAGCTGATCTGAAGGTTTTCCAGACTATGAAGGAAACCAACCCCCGGCGCTATAAAGTGGCTGGCCTTGGTGGTTGGGGCATTGTGGATGGCCTGATTTATGAGAACTGGACAGAAGAAGCCTTCAATCCGGCTGAAATCAGCGCCCGGAAGGGTGTGAAATCGGCCTTTGGGCTTGACTTCGGCTATACCAATGACCCCACGGCCCTGTTCTGTGGGCTGGTGAGCAAAGAAGAAAAGACCATTTGGGTTTTTGATGAACTGTATGAAAAAGCCCTGACCAACCGGGCAATCAGTGACCGGGTAACGGTGATGGGCTATGCCAAAGAGCGGATCAAGGCCGATTGTGCGGAACCCAAGAGCATTGACGAATTGCGGGAAGCTGGCCTTCGGCATATCAGAGCCGCCCGGAAGGGCAAGGACAGCGTGAACAATGGCATTCAGTACATTCAGGATTATAAAATCATCATTCACCCCCGCTGTGTGAACTTCCTGACTGAAATCAGTAACTACACATGGGATGAAGATAAATTCGGGGCCAAGACCAACCGACCCATTGATGATTTCAACCACCTGATGGACGCTATGCGTTATGCGCTGGAAGATATGCTGGTTGGCCCCGCCTTTAGCTTCGAGTAATAACACGATAGTAACAAATCGCCCTGAAAACGCTGTGTTTTCGGGGTTTTGTCTTTATTGGGTAATAAGAAAGGAACCGTCCATGTTTGAACAGCAATATATTCTGAACAAGATTGAACAATGGGCGGATCGGCTTCCCTATCAATCTTTGAAGATTGAAGTGGAACTTTCAAATCAAACGCTGACCCTGGAAAAGACCAAACAGCGGCCCATTGGATTTCAAGCCCCCCCCCCACAAAAGGAAGGTGATTGAATATGCCCATGCTTATTGAAACTGAAATGGCCCGGATCAATCGCCTGATTGTGATGGGTGGATATAGCGGAATGACTGAACTTCAGTTCTTTGCCGCTGAAATTGATGAATGGAAGCGGAGCCAAAAGCGGAAAGAACAAATTACTGGTGACGCTTACTATGAAGGCTTTCATGACATTCTTCAAAGAAAACGCACCATCATTGGTGAAGATGGCAAACTTCAGGAAGTTGATAATCTCCCCAACAATCGGCTGGTTGATAACCAATTTGCCCTGATGGTGGATCAGAAAACCAACTACCTTGTAGGCAAGCCCTTCACTGTGACCTGTAAGAATAAAACCTATGCTGATTTGCTGACCAAGGTTTTTAATAAGCGGTTCAACCGCCTTTTGAAGTATGTCTGTGAAGATGCCCTGAAAGGCGGGATTGGCTGGTTGTTCCCCTATTATGGGGATAATGGACAGCTTGCCTTCAAGCATTTTCCCGCCCAAGAAATTCTTCCGTTTTGGGCTGACGATGATCACACAATTCTTGATTGTGCAATCCGGCTTTATCCCCAAGAGGTTTGGAACGGGTTCACCAAGGAAATTGTGGAACGGGTGGAAATCTTCAAGCATGATGGTATTTGGCGTTATGTGTATGATGGAACCACCTTGACCCCTGATGAACAGTTGGGGGAGCATGAAAACTATTTCAGCATTGATGATGGGGAAGAAACTGTTGAATTGAATTGGGAGCGGATTCCCCTGATCCCGTTCAAGTACAACAAGCAAGAAATTCCCCTGATTCGCCGGGTGAAAACCCTTCAGGATGGCATTAACACCATGCTTTCCGACTTTGAAAATAATATGCAAGAGGACGCAAGAAACACCATTCTGATTCTGAAGAATTATGATGGTGAAAATCTTGGGGAGTTCCGGCGCAACCTTGCCACTTATGGAGCCGTCAAAGTTCGGGATGATGGCGGAGTTGAAACCCTGACCGTTGAAATCAATTCTGAAAACTTCAATTCTATTCTGAAACTGTTCAAGGATAAATTGATTGAAAATGCCCGTGGCTACAATGCCAAGGATGATCGGATGGGGAACAACCCCAACCAAATGAACATTCAATCCATGTATTCTGACATTGACCTTGACGCCAACGGGGTGGAAACCGAGTTTCAAGCGGCTTTCGATGATCTGATTTGGTTCATCAATCAGGATTTCGCCAACACTGGCCGGGGCGATTATGACGGTGAAGAAGTCACCATTGTTTTCAACCGGGATATGCTGATCAATGAAAGTGAAGCCATTAAAAACTGTTCCAAGTCTGTTGGCATTCTGTCCAATGAAACCATTGTTGCCCAGCACCCTTGGACAACTGATGTGGAATTGGAGTTGGAGCGGCTTCAGAAGGAAAAGGAAGAAGCCATGAACCAAGCGCAGGAATACGCCGGTGCTTTTGGGAATGGTCAAAACAACAATCCTGATGGTGATGAAGGCGGGGACGGATGATCCCCGCCTTTCCTATGCCGGGGCAATAATGGGGCGGGGCCGGGGTTCACCTCCTTACCCGGTCAAAGGTGCAATTCCTTTCCCCGGCACTTTATATGGCGCATTCGGCAAGAGGTTAAGCCACCGGGCTTTCAATCCGGGATCGGTGGGTTCGATTCCCCCCATGCGTCACCAGCCCGAAAGGGCAACACTATTCTTCATTTTTTTTTAGCTTGGAGAGGTTTCAGGCTATAAAACCTCCCGAAACACCTAAAAACATAGGCCCATGCCAAAAGGCGTGAATTTATGGGCCTATATGCTGAAGTGGATGGAATAGGCAGACACGGCGGATTCAAAATCCGTTGCCGCAAGGCGTGTGGGTTCAAGTCCCACCTTCAGCACCAATATTGGGGTGTAGCCAAGAGGTAAGGCAAGGGGTTTTGACCCCCTGATTCGTTGGTTCGATTCCAACCATCCCAGCCATATCAAGAAGGGAGTGTGACCCCGTGAAAAATGCTGACTATTGGCGGGGCCGCTTCGCCATTCTTGAAAATTCAGCCCATAAACAAGCAGATGAATACCTTCGGAGCCTTGAAGATATTTACCGGGGTGCTGAACAATCGGTTCAGAAAGACATTGAAAGTTGGTATCAGCGTTTCGCCACCAACAACAATGTTACTTTGGCAGAAGCCCGGAAGATGCTGACCACTGGACAGCTTGAAGAATTCAAGTGGACAGCGGAACAGTATGTAAAGGCCGCACAAAAAGCCAACCTTTCAGAAGAATGGATCAAGAAGCTGGAAAACGCTTCTACCCGTTTTCATGTCAGCCGCCTTGAAGCTATCCAATTTCAGATTCAACAGCAAATTGAACTTCTGTATGGAAATCAGGTGGATGGGATTGATGATCTTCTGAAAGATGTGATTTCCAACGGGTACACCCGTGGGGCCTTTGAAATTCAGAAGGGCATTGGCCTTGGATGGGATTTCACCGCCCTGAACCAGAAGAAACTTGAAACATTGCTTTCAAAACCTTGGACAACAGACGGAAAGACCTTTCGGGATCGCTGTTGGACGAATAAGGCGGAATTGGTGGACACCGTAAACAAGGAACTGATTCAAGGAATGTTGCGGGGTGATCCACCTTCCAAGATTATCACGGCCATTCAAAAGAAGTTTGGAACTTCCCGCTACAAGGCAAGGCGGCTGGTTCACACAGAAACCACCTATTTCAACGCTGTTTCCAAAACCCAAATGTATAAAGATTTGGGAGTTGAACAGATTGAAATTGTGGAAACGCTGGATTCCCGTACTTGCCCTATCTGTCAGCCCCTTGATGGAAAGGTGATCCCACTTTCCCAATATGAACCCGGTGTGACTGTCCCACCCTTCCACCCGAATTGTCGGGGAACCACTTGCCCCTATTATGACGATATGGAAGGTGAAAGAGCCGCCCGGAATGCTGATGGGAAAGTTTACTATGTTCCCGCCAACATGACCTTTACCCAATGGAAGAAGGCTTTTGTGGATGGCGTGAAGGACGGTTTGACGGTTGCCACCGTTGGGGCCGTTACAAAGGCGGTTCGTGATTACAACAGCGAATTTGGAAAGAAGTTCGGAAAAGACCACTATGATCAAATTCGTGATCGGGTTGATGATTGTCCAGACCCCAACCTTCAGACTGTTTGGGATAAGTATGAAGGTAAGATCAAAGTTGCGAATGCAAAGCACGGGGGTGGAGCATATTGCCAAGGGGACAGCATTTACTTGAACATTGAAAGGGATGGAAAAGGGAGATCGTGGAGCCGCCCCTATGCTACAACCTTTCATGAAAGCGGCCATGCCATTGATGGGCTTGCGGCCCAGCTTGGTGAAAATAATGGTCAATGGCATTTTTCTTCCACTTACAAGGATGCTTTGTTCCCCAAGACCATCAAGCAAGAAGTTGACGATTGGGCAAAATCCATTTTGTCTGATATGAAAGCCCATAAAACCGATTTCCAATATTGGGTTGATAAAGGATGGATTGACCAAAATTGGGCGGACTATTACACCGAAAATCCGCCTAAAATTTTGAAATCCTTGGCTTTCAAGGCCATAAAAAGAGAAATCACCGCCCTTTCACCTTTGCAGTACGGTGATATTTCTGATATATTGGAAGGGGCAACCCGTGGAAAAATCGTGTGTGGCATTGGTCACGGTGCCGGTTCTTATTGGACAACACGAACTTGGAAAGGGGTTGACTATGGCCTTGGAACAGAAGCATTTGCAGAAATGACTTCCGCAACCATGACCAACCCGGAAAGCCTTGCGACAATCAAGAAATATCTTCCCAAATCTTACGCTTTGTACCAAGAAATGATTGAATTCATTGCAAACCAATCATAAAGGGGTGGTGAAAATGATTGAACTTCTTCAACAATATGTAGATCGCTTCAATGAGAACTTCCCGCTTTTCACATTGATGGGGCTGGATGATAAAGAAATTGAAGCTATCATTCAGAAATGTTTGGATGATGGGCAACCCTACACCCCAAAAGAAATTGATGATAATGCTCTATATTGATGAATGACCACCCCGGCCCTTGGCCGGTGGTGGTTTTTTCATACCCATTCGCCCCTTTCCCGGTTTGGGCGGTAAAGTGAGCCGGGGGAAATCGTGGTTCCTAACCCACGGTAAAAAAGGATTTTGTAATGGAGGTATCACACTATGACGAAAGAAAAGCTGATGGAATGGGGCTTGACTGAGGAACAGGCCAACAAGGTTATGGAAGGGCTGAATGGTTCCTTTGTGACCAAGA
>OFMH01000181.1_pt1 | contig 46528 bp, 50 predicted proteins | sample 1541761 | NCBI WGS metagenome assembly OFMH01 (sample SAMN04209249, study PRJEB22552) | human gut metagenome | biome: gut; material: feces | host: Homo sapiens | place: USA: Oklahoma
TTTATTTACTGGCGTTCATTCAGTTCATTGTTCAGTTTTCAAAGGTCATCTGTCGCCTCAGCGGCGACTTGTTTATTCTACCAAACTCAGGATGCCTTGTCAAGGACTTTTGTGAAGTCTTTCGAAGCTTTTTTCCATCATTTGGCCTTTGTCAGCAAATACTCAAATCGCTTCGAGCCATGCGACATAGATAATTTTATCATTGAAAAAAAAAGCTGTCAAGAAGGTTTTGACAGCTTTTTTACAAAATTTACATCACTTGGCATCGGCAAATCGTTCGGTCATGCTCTCTAAATTCTTTTGTTTGCTTTCCATGCCCATTCCCATGACGACGACGGCAATGGCAGCGAATACGAAGGCAAACATGTAGAAGACGCCGCCGAAATCAAACTGCTGACCCAAGAGCACGCCTACCATAACCGGGGCCGCCATACCGCCAAAACGGCCGAAGCCGGCAGCCCAACCGCTTCCGAGAGCACGAATAGCCGTCGGATACTGTTCCGGTGTATAGGTATAGAGGACACCCCAGGCGCCGAGGTTAAAGAAGGACATGACAGCGCCCCAAATCATGAGCGTCGACGCCGTCGAAGCGTGGCCGAAGAAATAGCTGGCAACGCCGCTGAACAAGAGGAAGGACGATAAGGTATACTTGCGTCCGATTTTGTCGACCAGCCAAGCAGCGCAGTAATAGCCCGGCAGCTGAGCCAGGGTCATGATGAGGACGTATTCAAAAGTCTTGACGACCGTAAAGCCCTGTTGGAAGACGAGAGACGGCAGCCACATGAAGATACCGTAGTAGCTGAAATTGATGCCGAACCAGACCAGCCAGAGCATGACCGTCCGCGAGACAAAGGGCTTTCTCCACAATTCACGGAAAGAAGCTTTGGTGGCGACTGGCATCCGTTCATCATCATACGAAAAAGGAGCTGACGGTACCTGAAGTTTCGCTTCGATGGAAGCAACGATATTCCGCGCTTCTGTTACGCGGCCGCGGGCCAAGAGGTAACGAACCGATTCCGGCATATGAAGGCGAATGAGGCAGACATAGAGGGCCGGCAGGGCACCGATCAAGAAGGCCATGCGCCAACCGTAGACGGGAATGAAGAAATAAGCGATGCAGGCCGCTGCAATCCAACCGAGACCCCAAAAGCTTTCCAAGAGGACGATGAACCGGCCGCGAACGCGGGACGGTGCATATTCCGAAACCAGGGTCGCTGCTACAGGCAGTTCCCCACCGAGGCCGAAGCCGACGAGGAAGCGAAAGAAGAGCAGGGATTCATAACTCCAGGCCAAGGCACAGAAGCCCGATGCAATACTATATAATAAGACAGTAATCGTAAAGACTTTCTTGCGCCCAATGCGGTCGGCAGCCGTACCGGATACGACGGCGCCAAGAGCCATGCCGATGAGGCCGATGCTGCCGATGAGGCCCATCTGTCCCGGTGCCAATCCCCATTCTTTGGCAAGTACAGGCAGGATAAAGGCGATGAGCCCCGTATCCATAGAATCAAACAGCCAGCCCAAACCGGTGACCAAGAGCAGTTTATAGTGAAACCTGCCTACAGGCAAGGCTTCCAACCGGTCTAACAACATAACACTATTCCTCCTATCTACACAAGTGTCATGACACATAAATTGACATGACAACATTGTAGCATATGGAAGGAAAAAGTCAATCGCCGTATAAGACCTTTAAGTCATGCAAAGCGCTGCCGATGGCATCGAGTTCTTCTTCCGTCTTGGCTTCGACCAGATGGGTATGGATGCCGCCGCTGATGGTGCTCAGCATTTCGGCGCGGGAGTCCTTCATCCGCTTGATATACTGCTGGACGTCACGGCGGGAATGGAGATTCAAGGTCCCTTCCAAGTCACCATATACGTCATGCTCGATGACGACATTGTGGACGATGCCGCCGTTGTCGACGATGGCTTCAAGTTCGGCTTCCATCAAATCACTGCCGTGACAGCAGACGAAGACCCGCGTACAGCCCGCCTTTAAGGGAGTGACCAGCTGATAGCCACGAGGCGTTGAAATGATGCCGACGCCTTGAGCCCGTAAAATGGCGACATCGCCGACGATGATCTGACGGCTGACCTTACAGGCCTTGGCTAAGGCCGTTCCGGTAACGGCAGCCGTCGATTCGTGCAGCAGCTGAAGGATTTGTTCTCTCCGCTTGGTGTTATCCATAAAAAAAGTACCTCCTAAATATCTTTGTATACCTGCTGCCCCCGCACGGGAATATCGAGCAGCATGGCAATCCCCCGCCCCCATAAAAGGCCAGTGCAGAGACCCGGCGCAAAGCCCAGCACTTCATTAAAAAACCAGGAATGGGTGATGAAGGAAACATGATAGCCTATGACCTGGAACGAGGCGAATACTGCGCAAATGATGAGATAGGCCGGCATGGCCTTCTTCATGGGCGGACAGTGAAGTCTCCGCCGTTCTCGGCAATAAGTCAATTCCGGCAGTCCCTTTTTAACCCAAAGTCCGATCCCCATACCCAAGAAAAAGCCCATGAGAAAGCAGAGGATGGTCAAAAAAGGGTATTCCGAATAATAATATAATACCACACCGGACCAAATGGCAATGAGCCAGGCGGGACCGGAAAAATACCACAGGCGGCAAGTCCGTTTCTTTTTGAAATAAAAGCCGTAGGCAATCATGGCAACAGCCATGCAGAGCTGCGTTCCGGTCAATATATCGTAAGCACCCATCAGCCAAGATGCCCCCTTTCTCTCCTTTTCAAATAAATGACGGTATGTTATATCAGTATTATACTCGATAAAGATTAAAAATATATTAAAATTTAAAATAAAAGTCAAAAAAATACCCCTTACAGTATGTAAGGGGTGTGATTTACCTTCATTTATAAGTTTGAAAAGTCAAGGGTCGCAAAGAGATCGTCCAAGGTTTCAGCCCGGCGGATTTGGGTTACGGAACCGTCTTCATGGAGGAGGAGCTCTGCCGAACGGAGCTTGCCGTTGTAATTAAAGCCCATGGAATGGCCGTGAGCCCCTGCATCGTGGATGACCAGAATATCGCCGTCTTTGATTTCCGGCAGGCTGCGGTCAACGGCAAACTTATCGCAGTTTTCGCAGAGGGAGCCGACGACGTCGTAAACGTGGTCCTTCGGCGCATTTTCTTTGCCCATGACCGACAGGTAGTGGTAGGAACCGTACATGCCGGGGCGCATGAGGTTGGCCATGCTGGCGTCGACGCCGATGTATTCTTTCCAGATGTGTTTGTGATGAATAGCCGTCGTGACCAAATAACCGTAAGGGCCGGTAATGGCACGGCCGCATTCAAAGGAGAGACGGCATTTGCCGAGGCCTCTTGGGACCATGATGGCTTCAAAGTGTTCCTTGATGCCGGCACTCAATTCATCGTAATCGATGAAGGATTCTTCCGGGCGATACGGAAGGCCGATGCCGCCGCCGAAATCGAGGAATTCAATGTCGATGCCCAGGCTGTCCTGAACGTCAGCAGCTAATTCAAACATCATCTTGGCCGTGTTGATCAAGCCGTTTACCTGGAGTTCGTTAGAGACGACCATGGTGTGCAGACCGAAGTGGGAAACGCCTTTTTCTTTAAGGATGCGGAAGGCATCGAGGATCTGTTCACGGGTCATGCCGTATTTAGCTTCTTCCGGCGTGCCGATGATATCGTTGCCGCCCTGAAGGAGGGGACCCGGATTATAGCGGGCACAAATCCAATCCGGCAAGGGACCGCGTTTTTCCATGAAGTCGATCATGGAAATATCGTCGAGATTGATCAAAGCGCCGAGTTCCATAGCTCTTTTAAATTCTTCATAAGGCGTATCGTTCGAAGAAAAGACGATATCGTGGCCGGTAATGCCGACTTTGTCGCATAGTTCCAATTCTGCCATGGAGCTGCAGTCAGCGCCGACGCCTTCTTTTTGCAAAAGACGCATGAGGTAGGGATTCGGTGCCGCTTTGACGGCAAAATACTCTTTGAAATCATGGGCCCAATCAAAAGCCTTTATCAATTTTCGAACGTTATCAACGATGGCTTTTTCATCATAAATATGAAAAGGTGTCGGGTACTTGGCAATGATAGAACGAATTTGCGCTTCATTAAAGGGGACAGTTTTCTTGTTCATCCGATTCAGCTCCAATTTCTTATAATACAGCAAGATGCATAATCTAAATTACGAAACAAACTTGAAATTCATTGTTTCTCTACAATGATTATTATATAATACAAAGAGATAATTTGTGAAATAGATTATTTCAATTCATTTCATTCGATAATCAAATTGTAAGAAAAGGAGGTCCGGTCATGGACACAACGACGCTCCGGACATTTATTGCCTTAGCACAAATAAAAAACTTTACCAAGACGGCGCAGCAGCTCTTCGTCGCTCAATCGACAGTCACCAACCGCATCCGCGACTTGGAGACGGAACTGGGCGTCCCCCTCTTCGTCCGCAGTCACAAGCAGGTCGACCTGACGGCATCGGGACAAAAATTTCTTGACTATGCCCAGCGCTTCGTATCCCTCGAGCTGACAGCCCTTCAGGATATCCAGGCCTCGCCGACGTATGCCCGGAAGGTAAACATCGGAACGACCAATACGATTTATGAAAGCCACCTCCAGCGCCGCATCCGCAGCTACTTAAAGAAGCAGAAAGACGTCTCCCTCCACGTCACCATCGGCCATACGGCCGACATGATGCGCCAGCTCCAAGAAGGGACCTTAGACGCCATTTTTTCTTTCAGCGCCATGTTCAAAAGCGGCTTCGTCTGCCAGCCTTACCGAACGGATTCGCTGGTCCTGGTCTGCCGGGCTTCCGATACCACCTACGCCAAAGGGATCTATAAAGACGATCTGCAAAAAATCGACTACTTATTCTGCAACTTCGCCCTCCAAGGCGTCGGCCTCTACATTCAGGACCTCTTTCCGCGCCATCACCGCTTCCCCTTAGAAATCGACAACAGTACCAAGCTTCCGCAATACGTCGCCGCAGGCATCGGTTATACCTTCCTGCCGAAGAGCCTCATCGAGGACGACTTAGACGCCCGGCGCCTGCGGGCCATCCCCCTTCTCGATTTTGAACCGCCGAAGGTCGACAGTTACTACATCACCCGCAGCCCGTCGACGGTACCGGCAGATCTGGAAGAGGAACTCTTAGCCGACCGGTCACATCGATTCCAAGAAGACGATCAAGGTCGACATGATGACGATGGAAATGAGGATATAGAAGGAGCTGATGCAGGCCGCAACTTCGATTTTTAACTTCAGTTTTGCCGTATAGTAGCAGGCCATGCCGGCGATAGGTGCAAAGACCAATACTATCAGTACCCGCTTGATATCCATCGAATAGTCGAGACCGAAGTAGATGAAGACGGCAAAGACCATGGAAATCAACAGGCGCAGCCCCATATTGGTATAGATGAGGTGCAGGTATTCCTTCTTTAAGGACAGGCCCAAGGCAACGCCGATCATCAGCATCGACAAGAAGGTATTCGCCGATGCCGGCACCTTGACCCAGTCGATGACAACCTGAGGCAGGACGAATCCCCCTAAAGACAGAGAAATCATCAGAATGTACGACAGGACCGGCAGGGACGAAAAGATTGTCTTGCCCAAAATACAGAAGATATTCTCCCCTTTTTCACCGCGTACATAGCGGGCCAGGCCATAACCGCCGCCAAGGCACATGAGAGAGTTGCCGGCATCAAAGAGGCAAACGATAAGAACGGCAGCGTTGTCGAAGAAGTACGACACGAAGGGCAGAGCAAAGTTGCCGATATTATAGCCGTTCAAATTGAGCATATAGAAAGCCTTTTCGTCTTTGGTCCGCCCGGCGCCATAGCCAAGGCCGACCATAATCAGGTTAAAGACGATGGCTAAGAGGCTGATGAGCAAATAGCTCACTTCGAAGTGGATACCGTTGAGATTGGCAATGATGACCGACGGCAGAGTGATATTAAAGACAATCGTCGATATGGTATGAAAAGTGCTGCGCCCAAAGAGGCGCAGCTGTTTTAATACATAGCCGCAAATGATGAACGACACCAGAATGGCCGCTTTTATGATCGTTATTTCCATGGGTTACGGTTTGACGATGCGATTGGCCGTACGCATCATTTCGATAATGCGGAACATGTTGGTAATGGAGCCGACAGCGACTTTTTCCGTCAGGCCATAGTAATTGAGGCAGGCGCCGCAGGCATAGACTTCGACCCCCTGGGCTTCGAGATTCTTCAAATCTTCGAGGGACTCCGAATCTTCCGTGACCAGGGATACGCCGCCGTTATAGCAGATAATCTGCTTAGGCAGTACGTCCTGTTCAGTCAAGGTATAAATAAAGGTCTTCAAAAGGTTCTTGCCGAGAGTATCGTCCCCCAAGCCCATGACCGGCGCATTGAGGACGACAACATAGTCCGACCCCGATACAGCCGGTGCTTCTTCAACGACCGCATCGGCCCCTTCTTTCACCAAGGTGACCGTATAGTGGGTTTCTGACTCTTTAGTCATCGTGTAGGCACAGTTCATCTGTTCCGATAAGTTTTTGAGATTTTCCGTAGCAATTTCATTGTCGACCGTAATTTCAACGGCGTCGTGATCTTTCAAAGCCTTGTGGGCTTCAATGACCGGCAAGGGGCAGGCCTTGCCTAAAGCATCGATTTTAAACATCCTGATTCCTCCTCATCGCCCCTTACCCGGGTAAGGGAATGCATACATATGAAATGAAAAAGGGCTGCACCATGAAGACAGACTCCATGGGACATCCCTTCTTTTTATCCTTTTTGTGTTTCTGCAGCTTCTTCGTCTTCTTCGGATGCATCGTCAGAAGCTTTGAGGCCCCGTCGATTCGACGTATGGTTTTTCCATACGACCCAGATCGACGTATCGACACAGATGGACGAATAAGCCCCGCTGATAAAGCCGATGAGCATGACCAGGGAGAAGTTCTTTGTCGATTCGCCGCCAAAGAAATGGAGGGCACCGCAGGCAAAGAGAACCGTCGATAAGGTGTAGATACTACGGTGGATACTCTGAGAAATACTGTCATGAGCCAGTTTTTCATAAGAGTCGGTTCGCCGGTGGGTCCGCGTATTTTCACGGACGCGGTCAAAGATGACGACGGCTTCGTTCATCGAATAGCCGACGACGGTCAGGATAGCCGCCAAGAACGTAGCGTCGATTTCCAACTGGAAGAAGGAGAAAACGCCCAGGACCATGATCAAATCGTGAACGATGGAAATGAGGGCCGAAATGGCAATCTTATACTCGAAGCGGAAGGAAATGTAGGCCGCTAAGGCGATGAAGGCCACGGCCAAACTGGTAATGGCATTTTTCGTGACTTCCGATCCGATGACGGCACCGACCGATTCGGTCCGCTTGATTTCTGCACCGCCTAAAGAGGTGCTCAATTTTTCCGACAAGGATTTCGTTTCGTCACTGGTCAGATTACGCATGCGCAGCATGACGTCTGTCGACGAATCCTGATCGGTAACGCCGGTCAATTGGATGACCGTATTGCCCAGATCCATATTGGCTCCATCGATGACCTGACGGACTTCAGAAACGCTGACAGCCTTGTTGAACTGCATGTCAAGGATGGTACCGCCTGTATAGTCGATACCGAAGTTAAATCCATTGATAAAGATGGAAATAAGGCTGGCAAGGACCAGGACAGACGATAAGATGAACCACCAGGTGCGATGTTTGATAATATCAAAACTCATTTCTGTCCCCCCTTTTTCAGCATATGTTCAGGCGGTTTACGGTTTAAGCCGTAGAACCAGGGATTGATGATCAATCCCGTATTAATAAACCAGGTCAGAAGCGAACGACTGACGACGATGGCCGTGAACATGCTGACGACGAGACCGAGGGCCAAGTTGACGGCAAAGCCTTTGACCGTGCCGCTGCCCATGACGATGAGGACGACGGCGGCAATCATGACCGATACGTTGGCATCGAGGATGGTATTGAAAGCCCGGCGGAACCCGGCTTCCATCGACGTTCGCAAGGTTTTCCCGACCAGGACCTCTTCTTTAAACCGTTCGAAAATGAGGATGTTGGCATCGACGGCAAACCCCATAGACAGGATGACGCCGGCAATCCCCGGCAGGGTCAGTGTCGCATCGAGGTATTTCAAGATGCCCAGCAGGATGAGGACGTATACCAAGAGGGCGATATTGGCTACGATACCGGATACGCGGTAGATGACGATTAAAAAGACCATAATCAGAATGATGCCGATCGCAAAAGCCCTTTCACTCTTTAATTTAGAGTCAAGGCCCAGGCTCGGACCAATCGTGCGGACTTCCATGACTTTCAATTTAACAGGCAGTGCGCCCGAACGAAGGAGGATGGCTAAATTCTTGGCATCTTCCAAGGTCTGGCTGCCGGTGATGACCGCTTTGCCGCCCGTAATCGGTTCGTTGACGACGGGGTTGGTCAAGAGTTCACCGTCAAGGTAAATGCCGATTTTATGGCCTACATTAGAGGCTGTAAGGTCGGCAAATTTTTTAGCCCCTTCATCGGTAAATTCAATGCCGACGACGTTTTTATGGCCTTGGTCGATCTGTTCTTTTGCCGTTTTCAGATCGCTCCCGGTCATCCGCGTCGTTCCGCTTTCATCTTTAAACTCCATGACAGCCGTTTTACCGATTGTTTCGATGGCTTTTTCCGGATTCTTTTCACCCGGCAATTCGACGATGATTCGACGAGCGCCTTCTTTCTGAACAAGCGGTTCGGTCAGGCCCATTTCATTGATACGGCGTTCGACGATGGTGACGGCACGGCTCAAAGAGTCTTCCGTAACCGGTGCGTCCGGCGTATCTTCGGCTTCTAAGACGATATGCGTACCGCCTTGTAAGTCCAGGCCTTGTTTAATGGAGTTGGCAAGCGGATTAATAAAAGTAACAAAGGCTGCCACGATGATGATGACGGCCCCAAAAAATTTTATCATGTTACGAGTCCGCAACGATACTCCCCCCTCTGGGTAAATCTTATGGTTTTATTGGTGAAGCACGAGATGGCGCCTGTCCGTAACCACTTCGGTCATGATGACGTCGTGGCCTTCTACGGGTACAGTGGGAACCATCTGAACGTCCCAAGCGACAGCAATGGCCGCTACCGGTCCCTTCCCGCTAAGGAAGCGGTCGTAGTAAGCAGCGCCGTGACCTAAGCGGCCGCCATTTTCATCGAAGGCCAGGCCCGGGACAAGGATGAGATCGAGGTCAGCTGCCGCCACGCGCGGACTGCCCTCCGGCGCCGTGCGGATGCCGTAAGCTCCGACGACAGCCTGATCCAGCCCTTCCAATCGGGCTGCCACGATTTCGGTCCGACTGATACAGACCGGGACGTAGACCTCTTTCCCATCTCGAACAGCCCGGGAAATCAAGGCGTCGAGGCTGACTTCGTCAGGCATATTGAGAAAGGCCATGATGCGCCGTGCCCGGTCATAGGCCGGCAAAGCCGAAATCCGGGCACAGACGGCCGCACTGGCCGAAGTTTTTTCGGCTTCCGTCAATTGATGGAGGCGGTCATACATAGCGCTGCGCAGTTCTTTCTTACTGAGCATCTTTCTGGTTTTCATCAGCAGGCTGAGCTGCTTCTGCTTTTACGTCACTTTTTTCTTCAACAACTTCCGGCTTTTCGGCCTTCTTAGCAGCCTTTTTGCCTTCGCTGCTGTTCTTGCTGAGGACCTGAGCAACAGCTGCGCGGGTAACGCGGATTTCGACCTTATCGGCTACGCGGATGACGAGATAATCGTCATGCAGGGATACGATCGTACCCATGACGCCGCCGACAGTGACGATTTTAGCGCCCGGCTTCAGGCTGTCCAGCATTTCCTGCCGTCTCTTCTGCTGCTTTTTCTGCGGCCGCCACAGCAGAAAATAAAAAATGACGACCATGAGGATAATGGGCCAAAAAGCGGTAAGCTGTTCAGTCATATCCATGTCAAACACCTCCATCAACTAAAAAAATTAAAATATTTTATGTGCAAGCGCTTACGCGTCTTGATACCTTTTCCAAAAATCCCGGCGGAATTCGCGGAACGTCCCGTCGAAGATCGACTGACGCATATCCCGCATGAACTGCAGCAGGAAATAAAGGTTGTGAATACTGACCAAACGATAAGCCAGAAGTTCTTCCGCTTTGAAGAGGTGGCGGATATAAGCCCGCGAATAATTGCGGCACGTATAGCACTGGCAGCCATCTTCAATGGGATGAAAATCATGAGCATACTTGGCATTGCGCACGGTCAGGCGTCCTTCATGGGTCATAGCCATGCCGTTGCGGGCAACGCGGGTCGGGAAGACGCAGTCAAACATGTCGACGCCGCGGGCAACGCCTTCAAGGAGGCAGTCCGGCGTGCCGACACCCATCAGATAACGGGCCTTGGTCTTCGGCAGATACGGGGTCGTATGCTCAAGTATATCATACATTATATCCTTAGATTCGCCAACACTCAAGCCGCCGATGCCGTAGCCGTCAAAATCCATGTCGACCAAATCGCGGCAGCTCTGCTGACGAAGATCCTTGTACATCCCGCCCTGGACGATGCCAAACAACCCCTGGGTCTCACTGTGGTGATGGTCGAGGCAGCGCTTTGCCCAGCGGCTGGTCCGTTCCGTCGACAAGCGAGTGTATTCGTAGTCGGACGGATAGGGAATGCATTCGTCAAAGGCCATGGCAATATCGGAATCGAGGGCCATCTGAATGTCCATCGACACTTCAGGCGACAAGAATTTTTTCGAACCGTCTAAGTGGGAACGGAAGGTAACCCCTTCTTCGGTGATCTTGCGCATCTGGCCGAGGCTGAATACCTGAAAGCCGCCGCTGTCGGTGAGGATCGCCTGCTTCCAGTTCATGAATTTATGAAGGCCTCCCGCTTCCTTGACCAAATCGTGGCCCGGGCGAAGGAACAAGTGATAGGTATTGCTGAGGATGACCTGAGCCCCCATATCGTAGAGCTCTTCCGGCGTCAGTGTCTTGACCGTCGCCTGCGTACCGACAGGCATGAACATGGGCGTCTTGAACGTACCGTGAGGGGTACGCAGGATACCGGCACGGGCGCCGTCGCATTCGGCCTGTTGTTCGTAGGTAATAACCATAGATTCCTCCCTAGTGAATGAACATGGCATCGCCAAAACTAAAGAAACGGTATTTTTCTTTTACAGCCGTTTCGTAGGCTTTTAAGATTTTTTCCCTCGTCGACAAGGCACTGATGAGCATGAGCAGTGTCGATTCAGGAAGGTGGAAATTAGTGACCAGGGCATCGACAATATGGAAGGTAAAGCCCGGATAGATGAAGATATTGGTCCAACCGGAACCGGCTTTTAAAGTCCCTGTCGTACCGGCGCTTTCAAGGGTCCGGATGCTGGTCGTACCGACGGCAATGACCCGTCGTCCTTCGGCTTTGGCCTTGTTGATCGTCGCTGCCGCTTCTTCCGTAATGCTGTAAAATTCGCTGTGCATTTCATGATCTTCGATGTTTTCTTCCTCGACAGGCCGGAAGGTTCCCAAACCGACATGCAGGGTGACGAAAACTTCTTCAACGCCCTTATCGCGAATTTTCTGCAGCAATTCTTCGGTAAAATGAAGGCCCGCCGTCGGCGCCGCTGCCGAGCCGCGTTCATTGGCATAGACCGTCTGATACTGGTTGGGGTCTTCCATCTTTTCGTGGATATACGGCGGAAGGGGCATTTCCCCGATAGAATCGATGATGTCGTCGAAGTTGCCGTCATAGGAAAATTTGATGATACGACCGCCAAAATCGGTCCGATCTTCGACGGTGCCCGTAAGGCCTTCGGCAAATTCGATGGTCGTTCCCGGAAGGGCTTTTTTGCCCGGCTTTACCAATACTTCCCAGCGGTCATCGCCGACAGGCGTCAAAAGCAGGACTTCGACCTTGCCGCCCGTCGGGGTGCGCTTGCCGTAAATCCGCGCCGGAATGACGCGGGAGTCATTGAATACCAGGACGTCGCCTTCGTGGAGTTCATCGACGAGGTCATAAAAATATTTATGGGCTACATCGCCGCTCTTTCGGTCATACAGCATGAGCCGAGCGTGATCCCGAGGTTCTGCCGGATGCTGGGCGATGAGTTCTTTCGGTAAATCGTAATAAAAATCTGTCAGTTTCACAATAAGACCTTCCTCTTTTAATGCATTAATAGAGCTTCTTTATTTCCGTCCCCGTATAGTAATGGGTCAAAATCTTCCGGTAATAATCTCGTTCTCCGGCGTGCTCCTGCGCCATCTGGTAAGCCCCGTACTGGCTCATTCCCAAGCCGTGGCCCCAGCCAAAACCGTAGATGGTCAAGGGCTGACCTGCTTTGACCGTAAAATCGAGCTTGCGGGCAGCCTTTCCCGTGTCGGGATCCGGAGCCGTCCCCTTGCCGCTGTAAAAGTCAAAAAGCGTGCTGCGCAGTCCGAAGATGGACTGGAAGGCCAGGCCCTTTACGGTGACATCGCCTTTGGTGCCGTGGACGACCAGTGACTGAACCCGGCCCGATACGCCGCGGTCCTTTGTCGTCATAGGCCGTTTGGCCAGAGGCGACAAGGTAATCGACTTGATTTTCCCTACGCCCTTTCCGGCAGCCGTCAGTTTCTCAGCCATCTTTTCCGGCGTTGTCGTCACCGACCAGCGGTAGCCCGGCATCTTGTCGCTGGTATCACTGACACCGCGCAGATACGGGATGTATGTCCCCCATACATTTTCACTGTTTTCGGTCCAGCCGCCGCCCGTCGAGAAAAAGAAGGCGTCGATAGGCTTTCCCTGATAAGTCAGTATTTCGCCCTTAGTCGCATTGACCGCTCGGATGACCGACGGCGACTCGCCGCCGACACCGGCATAGACCTGGCTCGACGTATCGTCCGTCAAGTCAAAGCCGCGCTGACTAAAGCGCTTCTTATGGGCAATGGCATAGGTCCGAGCAGCGACGGCCTGGGCCTTCAAGGCTTCTTCGCTCCACGCCGGCGACATTTCTTTGCCGACGACGCCGTAAAGATACTGTTCTACGGGCAGGACATTGACGACGGTAATCCCCCAGCGGCCGGGCGACTTCATCAGTTCCAAGTCACCGCGGTAGGCATAGCCGTCCGTGACCTTGACCACGCCGTTTTTTCCTAAGGAACGGACTTTCAGGTTTCCCTTGCCGGCCGTTCCGTTGACGGCCAAATCGGTTCCCGATAAGGTAACCGTAACCGGCACATTGGCTGCCGATTTTTTCCAAAGGGAATCGCCGCGGTAAATGCCCAGCCCCTGGGGGCTCGTAAAGGATACGCGGCCCTGCCCTTCGCGGATGCCGATGCGTACCGTATCCGTTTTTTCCTCAACCGGTTTTTGCTGCGGCACCGTCGTTTTAGACGACCGGCCGGATTTTGTCTGAACCGTCTTTACAGGCTGGCGCGAAACCGTTTTTTTATCTTTAGCGGGCGCTGCCCAAACACTGGTCGTAAGGAGTGTGCAGACGGCAGCTGCCGTACAAATAAAAGCCAATCGACTTCGTTTATTCATAAAAACGCACCTCATAAACGAAAGAATAGATTCAATACAATCGTCAAGATCACGCTGATGAGAATACAGGTGACAATAGGGAAGGAAAAGGATGTATTCCCTCTGGTAAAGGAAATATCTCCGGGCAGATGGCCCAAGAACTTTCCGATTCCCAAGGCATCACCGGCCATCCAGATAAGGCCGGCAAGGATAAAAAAAACGCCGATCATGAGCAATAATTTTCCCATGCTGTCCCTCCTCATTCCGCAGTCGGCACGGGGAGACCCAAATGCCGATAGGCAGCATCGGTAACGACGCGGCCGCGGGGCGTGCGGTTCAAAAAGCCCTGCTGCATCAAGAAGGGCTCGTATACGTCTTCTACGGCGTCAACGGACTCGCTGATCGCAGCTGCAATCGTGTCGAGCCCGACGGGACCGCCGCCGAATTTTTCGATAATGACCTGCAGAACCTTGCGGTCGGTCCGGTCCAGGCCGCACGAATCGACTTCCAGCCGATTGAGGGCATGATTGGCAAGATCCGCCGTAATGGTCTCGACGTCGGCCACTTGAGCAAAGTCACGAACGCGCTTCAACAAGCGGTTGGCAATACGCGGCGTCCCCCGTGAGCGGCGGGCGATTTCAAAGGCGCCGTCGTCGTCGATATCCATAGCCAGAATATCTGCCGTCCGTTTAATGATGAGGACCAGATCTTCGGGCTTATAAAATTCCAAGCGGCAGATGACGCCGAAGCGGTCGCGAAGAGGCGGCGCCAGTCGCCCGACCTGGGTCGTCGCCCCGACCAGCGTAAAGGGCGGCAGATCGATGCGCACCGACCGGGCACTGGGCCCCTTGCCGATGACGATATCGAGGGCATAGTCTTCCATGGCCGCATAGAGTACTTCTTCGACGCTGTGGGACAGGCGGTGGATTTCGTCGATGAACAACAGATCCCGTTCCTGCAAATTGGTCAATAAAGCTGCCAAATCACCGGGGCGCTCGATAGCCGGCCCGGACGTAATGCGCAGGTTGACCCCCAATTCATTGGCGACGATGCCGGCCATGGTCGTCTTGCCGAGGCCCGGCGGGCCGTACAAGAGGACGTGGTCTAAGGCTTCCTTGCGAAGCTTGGCCGCTTTTATAAAGATCTCCAGATTTTCTTTCGCTTTGGTCTGGCCGATATATTCTCGAAAGTAGTGAGGCCGCAGACTGTACTGCCAGGAATCACCGGGCAAATCTGCAGTCTCGATGACGCGATTCTCTCCCATGTCTTACCTCCCGCTCCCTAAGGACTTCAAGGTCGCTTTTAACAGCGCTTCGACGGTTTCACATTCGGATAAATGGGACTCAGCCACGGGCAGGACTTCCTGCTCGCTGTAGCCGAGGCCGGTCAGGGCCGCTACGGTTTCCGCGAGGAGTCCCGACAAGCCGGACGGAGCCTGGCCTTCCCCGACTTCCGCCGCAGGGGCAACGCCGTCGAGGCCGATTTTATCCTGTAATTCCAAGACGATCCGTTCCGCCGTCTTCTTGCCGACGCCGGGCATCTTAGTCAAACTCTTGATATCCTTATTGTGAACGGCCAGTCTGAAGCCGTCGGCCTTATCGGCACTCAAGATGCCCAGGGCTACCTTAGGCCCGACACCGTTTACGCCGATGAGGAGCATGAAGAGGTCGTATTCGTCCTGGGTGGCAAAACCATAGAGCAGGATGGCGTCTTCCCGAACGCTCATATAAGTATATAAGAGGGCTTCCCTGCCGACGGTCAACGTATCCAAAGTCGATGCCGGCGCATAAGTCCGATAGCCGACACCGTGGACATCGATAAAGCAGGAATTCGAAAAAATATGGCTGACAATGCCTTTTACATATCCGATCATAACTGTACCTTCCGTTTCAGACTCATGGAGTGGCTGGAATAAATGGCATAGATAGCCATGGCCAGGCCATCGGCAGCATCGTCGGGCTTAATTTTCTGACGGATGCCTAAGAGGCGCATGGTCATATCGATGACTTGTTCCTTTGTCGCCCGGCCGTAGCCGGTAACCCCCTGCTTGACCTGCAGAGGAGAAAACTCCAGAATCGGGATGCCCGCCTGCTGAGCCGTCAGCAAAATGACGCCGCGGGCTTGGCCGACCGTAATGGCTGTCGTAACGTTGCGGTTGAAGAAAAGCTGTTCGACGCCGATGAGGTCGGGCTGATATTTCCGATAAAGTTCATTGAGGCCGTCAAAGAGCATGACCAGGCGTTCTGCATCGCTCGATTTCGATGGCGTCTGAATCGTTCCATACGTCACCGGTTTCAGCCGGCTGCCGTCACTGTCGACAACGCCAAAACCGCAGATAGCCGTCCCCGGATCGATTCCCATGGCACGCATCTTTCAAACCTCCTATCATAACAGACTAGTGTTTATTATAACACGAAACCAGGGGACTGGTACAGACCGGTCCCCTGGTTTTTACGCAAATAAAACATTATTAAATTTTCTATCTTTCATCCTTATCATCGCTGACAATGCTGATGATCGTAGCCTTGGTATCAATGATACTCCCCAGCAATTTGTCATAAGACCGGATGATAGCCGCTGAAACAGCTGCACCAATAGCGGCGCCGATCAGGGCACCGACTTCATTACTCTGGACGAAATATCCGAGTACCGCAGCTGCTAAAATTAAGAATACCGGAACGATGAAGCAGACGAAAGCACCCGAAATGAGATGGGAATCGTCGACTTGATAGCGAACGCGGTCGCCTTCATCGGCACCGAGGTAATTGTAAGCTAAAATTTTGACATGATCTGCCGCCGCACAAGCACTGCAGGCGACATAAAGAGAGTCGCGGCTAACCCTCACTTTGGCTAAGCCATTGTCTTTGATTTCTTCAATGAAACCTTCACCAATACGCATGGTTTACGCCCCCTTAAAACATAATCAATAATAATTATTTGTTACAATTAATTATAGCACGTTCAGCAGAATTCATCAAGCTTCGCGGTGGGCAAAACCGGCGACAATGTGCTTGCGGCACATATTATAGACGACGGCCAATACGATAATCGTAAACAGCCAGCTGACCGGATACGTCGCCATGAGTGTCGAAAAGTCAGGCCAAGCCGCAAAGGCCGTGTAGAGCCAAAGGATTCGGACGCCGCAGATCCCGATGAGGGCCACGATGGCCGGCGGCAACGAATAACCGTAACCGCGAAGGGAACCGGACAAGAGGTCGACCATACCGTTGAGATAAAAAGTCCCGAGGACAAAGAACAACCGCGTCGTCCCCAAGGCTACGACGGACGCATCGCTGTTGAACAGGCCGATGAGTTCCGGCGAGAAGAAGAGGATGATCGCCGTGACGACGAGGAGGAAAGCCGCTTCGACGCCAAAGGCCACTTTCGTAATGCGGAAGCAGCGACGCAGGTTGCGGGCCCCATAGTTTTGGCCGACAAAGGTCGTCGTCGCCTGACTGAAACCGTTGACGAAGCAGTACGTATTAGCTTCGATAATAAAGCCCGCTGCCGAAGCTGCCATGGCTTCCGTCCCCAGGCTGTTGATGGCCGATTGGATGAGGACGTTGGACAAGGCAAAAATCATGCCCTGAATCCCGGCCGGCAGGCCGATGCGGATAATATGGCCCAATTCTTCCTTGGAAAAGTGAAGGTCATGCAGATTCACGCGAATCCGATCCGTCGTCCGACAGAGCAGAACCAAGAGAATCAAGGCGTTGACCACGTAAGCGATAACCGTCGCCCAAGCGATGCCGACGACGCCGAAATCAAAGACGGCAACTGCCAGGAAGCCGAGGACGATATTGATTCCGTTGGCAATAATCAGACTGTAAAGGGGCGTCTTGCTGTCGCCGCAGCTGCGGAAAATAGCCGCTTCAAAATTGTACAGCGACAGGAAAGGCAGGCCCAGTAAGAAAATGCGCAAATAACTTTCGGCCATGTCATAGACGTCAAGAGGTACATCCAAGATCAGAAAAGCCGGATAGACGATGAGTTCACCGACAACGGTCAACAGGACCCCCAAGGCTACGGACAGGATGATGGCCGTCTGTACCGTCTGGGACACTTTTTCATCGTGCTTGGCTCCAAGGTACTGGGCAATGGTAACGTTGGCCCCCAGGGAAATCCCCATGAGCAGCATGACCATCATGCCGATGACGGGCATATTGTTGCCGACGGCGGCCATAGCGCTTGTCCCGACGAAACGGCCCAATAAAAAGACGTCAGCGCTGTTAAAGAGCTGTTCGAACAGGCCCATAAGGCCGATCGGCATGGCAAACAAGAAGAGCTTATCGGCAATGGAGCCGTGCAGCATATCGATGCCGCGCCGCTGGTTCTCTCGTTTATTCTCCATATATACACCTTATTTCCTTCATAATATTACGTATATGTTCTGTAACGATCATCCCACAAGGAATCTTTTTAGCCCGTGAGATGACGTTTCGTGTTTAATAACCTAATTCACTCAGCCAGGACAGGACGCTGTCTTTGGCACTGCCGACGTCACTGGCTTGAACGCCGTAAGCCCGATTTTCAACGTTCGCCCCTTTTTCAATCGATTGGACGTGTTCCGGTGTATTCCCCAAGCCGCTGCTGCCATAGGTTCCGAAGAGGACGATCTTTTTCCCGCTCAAGTCGTGACTTTCCAGGAAGGTATAGACCGGCATGGGCAGGTCACCCCACCAAATCGGATAGCCTAAGAAAATGGTATCGTACTGGCTGAGATCGCCGAAGTCATCCTTAATGGCCGGACGGGCGTTCTCACTCTGTTCGAGCTTAGCCTGAGCTGTGTGGGCACTGTGATCGGTCGGATAGGCCTTAACCGATACGATTCGGAAGACGTCGGCACCGGTCTTTTGAGCAATGAGGCGCCCCAAATACTGAGTACTCCCTTCCATGGCGTTCATGTCGCTGCCTTCAGGATCGGAGAAGTAAATGACGGCCCGGTGACTACCCGTATGCTGCCCTTCTTTCTGAGCCGATGCAGCGCCTTTAATAGAAGCACTGGCATTGGCATCAATCTTGGGCTTCGCTTGAGACGTCTGTTCCGTAGCCCCGGCTTGACCGTCAGCCTGAGTACGAACACTGCTGCAGGCCGATAAACTGATGGCCATAACCGCCGCTGCAAGGATAGCCACAACATTTTTCTTCTTCATGATATAACCCCCTATTACCTCAAACAACATGATAGAAACGTAACGCCGACTGAACAGAGAATTTACACAGCCGGCCTTGTATTTATCTATATAACGCGATATAATGATATAACGCTATTTAGAAAGGATGATGAACAATGAAAATCATGGCATTTAACGGCAGTCCCCGCCGCAACGGCAACACAGCAAACCTGCTGAAAGAAGCCCTGCGGGGCGCTGCTGCAGCCGGAGCCGACACAAAGTACGTCGATTTGTACACTTTGAATTTCAAAGGCTGTATCAGCTGTTTTTACTGTAAGCGCAAAGACAAGGAGCACGGCACCTGCATCGTGAAAGACGACCTGGCACCGCTACTCACAGAGATCAAAGAAGCCGACGCCCTGATTTTCGGCACGCCCATCTATTTCATGAGCATCACGTCCGGCATGCAGGCCTTTTTAGAACGGCTCTTCTTCTCGAACTATATTTACAGCGCAGAAATCCCGTCGGTCTTTGGCAAAAAGATTCCGTCGGCCTTTATCTACACCATGAACGTCACAGAAGAACAAGCCAAGGAATATAACCTGGCTCAGAACCTGGCCGCTCAGGAAGGCTTTACCGACCGCATCCTCGGCCTTCCGCCAAAGACCCTTTGGGCCTACGATACGCTGCAGTTCAATGATTACTCGAAATATGAATCGTCGATCTTCTCAGAAAGCGACAAAAAAGCTTACCAGGAAAAGGCCGGCCCCATCTGTCTGAAACAGGCCTATGATATAGGCCAAAGCCTCGTACAGGACACAACCAAATAAAGACGTCCAGAAAGGGTTCGCATGAAACAATATCACGCGAACCCTTTTTTACTCTATCGTACAGATCGTACTACTCGTACTTATTATACCCCTCGATTCAGGCTGGCTTTGAAAATATCAATGAGCTCCTGTCGGTCGAGCTTTTTATAGCCGCCGCGGAGAATCATGGTAGCATCGACGATACCGTCAAGCATCGATTCATCGGCGCCCAAATCCTTAATGGACAAGACGACGCCGATTTCTTTCATCCAGTCTTCCATCCGGTCGAGGCCTTCGCGGGCAATCTGTTCATCCGTTTTGCCTTCAGGCTGTACACCCCATACATTTTCAGCAAAACGTTTGAACTTCGGCAGGCCGTACGGAAGGATATGCCGGTAATACGGCAGAGAAACAGCAGACAAGGTCATGCCGTGCGTAGCATTGGTATAGCCGCCGACAGCCTGGCCCATCATATGAACCATCCAGTCACCGGGTTTGCCGCAGGACAAAAGTGTATTCAAGGCCCAGGTGGCCGACCACATGATGTTGCTGCGGGCTTCATAATCCTGAGCATCCTTGACGGCAATACGGCTGGAATGGATGACCGAGCGAAGCAGTCCTTCACTGAGGTAATCGCTGGTCACGTCATCGTTTCCGGAGAAATACTGTTCACAGATGTGGCTGAAGATGTCGAACATACCGGCCTTCATCTGATAATCAGGCACAGTCATAGTATATCGCGGATTGAGGATGGAGAATTTCGGCATGACGTCGGAGCTGGCGAAGACATGACCGATTTTCTGCTTCGTTTCCGTATTGGTAATGACCGAACCGGCATTCATTTCCGAGCCCGTGCCGGCCATAGTGAGCACACAGCCGAGAGGCACTATCTGACAGGACGGTTCTTCAAAGCGGATAAAGTATTTATCCCACGGATCTTCATCGCAGTGGACCGAAACGGCTACAGCCTTCGTATAGTCACAGACGGAACCGCCGCCGACGGCCAAGAGGAAATCCGCCTTATGATTACGGGCAATTTCAATGCCTTCGTACAACTTTTCAAGGGTCGGGTTGGGCATGACCCCTGAAATTTCAGCGACATTCTTACCATTTTTCTGCAAAATATCCAAGATATCTTGGTAGACGCCGTTCTTTTTAATCGAACCGCCGCCATAGACCAGGACGACATTTTTCCCGTAGTTCGGTAATTCTTTATTTAAAAAGTCTAAGGATTCGTCGCCAAAATAAAGTTTCGTCGGATTGTGGTAAGCAAAATTTCCTAACATGTTTTTTCCTCCTTTGTACCTTACGAAAAACCATCATGTATCCTCAATAAGGGGCATCATTCCTACTGCACAAAAAGCCTGATGCTGTATGTCAAAACCAAGGGCTGAGGCCGATGGTTAGAACAATTTCAAAGGTGTACCCTAACTGTACACTATCTGTTATTAATTGTCAAAACCTGAAGCGGCCTCGAAGTCACGATTTTCACTGTACTGGACGGAATCGACGCTCTTTACAGCTGCCGGTGCGTTCAGGTTAATGGCGGCATTGTAATCGCGGTTTTCGCTGTAGCCGCGGATGTCATCGCTCTTAGAAACTGCCGGTACACTCAGGTTAACAGCAGCCTGATAGTCACCGTTTTCGCTGTACTGAACGGAATCTGCCGAAACGAAGGCTGCGCCTGCCAAAGACATAGTCAATACCATAGCCGATAATACTTGTTTAAACATGTTCTTCTTCATCATCATAATCTATCTCCTTTTATATAAAAACCATCGTCATTCACATGGTCAGAATTTTCTAAATTTATAATCTATTGTTTTATGTAATCGCGTTAGGCGTTGAAAGCCGAAGCTGCAACCTGATCGCCGTTTTCGCTGTAGCCGCGAGAAGCAACGACTTTAGTAGCCGGTTCGTCCAAGTTAATGGCTGCCTGATGGTCAGCATTTTCACTGTATACGCGGCTTGCTGCAACCGGAGCCGATGCCGGTACGCTTTCGATAACAGCGGCTTTATAGTCGCCGTTTTCACTGTACTGAATGGAATCTGCCGAAACGAAGGCTGCACCTGCCAAAGACATGGTCAATACGGCTGCCGATAACACTTGTTTAAACATTACTTTTTTCATCTTTTTTATCTCCTTTTTATATAAAAACCAGTGGGGTTTTCCCAGTAGTCAGAACCTTTTATATGAATCGTTTTAGATACTATTAATTATTATCAAAGGCTGAAGCTGCAACATAGCTTCCGTTTTCACTGTAACCGCGAACGTCGACGCTCTTCACGGCTGCCGGTACGTTTTTGATGACAGCGGCCTGATAACTTCCGTTTTCACTGTAGCCGCGGATGTCGGACTGCGTAGCTGCCGTCGGCACCGTTTCAATGACGGCTGCGTTATAATCACGATTTTCACTATACTGGACGGAATCGGCTGAAACAAAAGCAGCTCCGCCTGCGAGGGACATGGTCAATACCATGGCCGATAATACTTGTTTGAACATTCCTTTTTTCATAATTCACTGCACTTCCTTCTATGTAAAAACCATTACTAATTGAAAATCAATCTTTATCATGGTTGTATTATACTCCACATTTCGAGATATATCAATATTACAATGAATGTATTTTTGATATTTTTTCTTAAAATTATTAATGGTAATTAGTTATTACCATTAATAATTAAGAATTACTTGTTTTACTGATCTCCGTAGACTTCCTTAGCATATGCAAATGCTGCCCATGCTTTAGGCCATCCGCTGTAAAAAGCGAGCTGGGTAATGATTTCAACCATTTCATCTTTGGTCACGCCGTTTTTCTTGGCTGTTTCCATATGGAACTTCAAAGACGAATCGACAAGACCCTGAGCGATTAAGGCCGAAACAGTGACGATGCTCCGTTCCTTCAAGGCGAGGACATCGTTCTTGCTCCATACTTCTCCGAAAAGGATATCGTCGTTATAGCGGGCAAAGTCCGGTGCAAAATCACCTAAACGCTGCCGACCGGCAGTCTGTACGATTTTTACAGCTTTTTTAGATTGTGTATCGTTGCTCATAGCATAGGCTCCTTCCGTTCCCATAAACAGCGTCCCAGCCAGCAGCATAAAGCTCAAAGCCAGAACCAATTTGATATATCCTTTAATAACCATCATGCACCGCCTTACGGAAGCTCGTTATAATCGGCTTCGGAAACGGGTTCACACCATTCACAGCTCGTATCCTTGCCGGGGACTTCAATAGCCAAGTGCTGGAAAGCACTGTCTTTCGCAGCGCCGTGCCAATGTTTGACGTTGGCCGGAATATTTACGACGTCGCCGGGGTGAAGTTCCTGTGCCGGCTTGCCCCATTCCTGATACCAGCCGCGGCCGGCCGTTACCAACAGCATCTGTCCGCCCCCTTCTGACGCATGATGAATGTGCCAATGGTTGCGGCAGGCCGGTTCAAAGGTAACGTTGCCGACGATAACCTGTTTCAGGGACAACATATTTAAGTAACTCATGCCGTCAAAGTACTGTGCATAATCTACGTTTTCTCCGCCTACGGCAAAGATGCTGTTTTTCTTGAGTTCTTCTAATGTCATATCCATACCCTCCTAAAAACTTACGCCTTTTCACTATACTTGCTCTTAATGTCTGCTGCCCAACGATCGATGTCGCCGGCATCGCTCACCAAATCGCTGCCGCCGTTGCTGTCAAACTGAACTTCCAGGGACGGTCCGAACTCAGCGCCTTTCGCCGCTTGTTTCATATCCTTGATGACGTGTCCCGGCCAGCCGCCGTGGGTCATAAAAGGAATGACCGTCTTTCCTGTAAAATCGTTGGCTTCCAAAAAGGTCTTCACAGCCGGTGCCATCGTATACCACCAGGTCGGCGTTCCCACGGCGATGACATCGTAATCAGCCGCATCGTATTCAAGGGGCCGGATGTCCGGTTTATAGCCCTGATTCACTTCGCGCTGACCTTGATTGACGACATTCATATAGCTTCCTTCATAGGGTTTCACCGTTTCAATTCGGGCTATATCGGCACCGGTCGCTAACCGAAGTTGTTCGGCAATCTTTTGCGTATTGCCGTTAGACCAAGAATAATAGACAATTAACAGGTTCATAATCAGCCTCCCTTTTTTAACTGATGCAGTAAGTAATCGAGGCGGTCCAGCTGCTGCTGTTTGTCGTGAATCTTATCCAGCAGGCACCGTCGGTACTGACGCAAGTAAAGGAAGCGCTGTTCATCGTCGTTCAGTCTTTTATATTGCTCGATGCAATCCTGCGAGCAGCCGACATCGACTAAATCTCTCCATGATTCAGGTCCCATCGTCATGGCCTCCCTTCTTGCCTGTCTTACAAGGACTTATCTTAACAGACGTTCCTTGAAATGTAAAAAGCTTATATCTTATTTCCAGACATACGCTTCAGGCATGTTTCTTATTTCCAATCCCGGACGTCAGAAAATCCGACGAACGAAGATTCATATCTCGACGTTTCTAACGCCTGTCCCTTGGAACACTCTTATCTTAACAAAAAGAGTTAGGAATGTAAAAGTGTTATATTCAATACCTAGAAATTCATAAAACGTATTTCAAGAGGTATTTCAAATATGGCTCTTACTTCTAAGCCCTTCCAGCAAAGACTGCCGACAACGGCAATTTCATATCTCGGCGTTTCTAACGCCTGTCCCTTGGGACGCTCTTATCTTAACAAAAAGAGTTACGAATGTAAAAGTGTTATATCAAATACCTAGGTATACACTCCATGTATTGCAAGGATTAGGAAAAAGTCGTATACTGACAGTAACACATTACGCCATAACGCAAGGAGGAAGCTATGGAAATACGGACACTGCAATACTTTCTGGCCGTCGCCAGAGAAGAAAATATGACCGAAGCGGCCAACACCCTGCACATTACCCAGCCAACCTTATCGCGCCAAATAGCCGATTTAGAGCAGGAATTGGGCAAACAGCTCTTCATCCGAACCAACCGCAGTACCAAACTGACCGAAGAAGGCATCCATCTCCGCCAACGAGCCGAGGAAATCCTGTCGCTCGTCCGTCAGACAGAAGCTGAAATCAGTGACGATCAAACCGATTTAACAGGCTGTATCCGCCTCGGTGCCGGCGAAACCCGTATTGCTCACTTCTTAACCGATGCCTTTACGGATCTGCACCTCCAGCACCCGCAGGTCACGTGCAATCTCTTTACAGGCAATGCCGATATCGTAGAAGAAAAGCTGTCCCACGGACTGATCGACTTCGGCTTATTCATCGACCCCTTCGATGCGTCGGGCTTTGAATCCATCGCCCTTCCCGAAAAAGACCAAGTCGGCATCATTACCAAAAGTGACAGTCCATGGAGCCATTACAAGGCCATCACGCCGGAAATCATAGCCGACATGCCTCTTCTCGTATCGTCGCGCCGGACGACCCACTCCTTCGACTTTGAAGCCTGGTCCGGCGGCACCCTCAAACAGGAAGATCTAAATATCGTCGGTTCTTTCGACCTCATAGGAAACGCCTCTTTACTCATAAAAGGAGGCCTTACCAATGCCATGGCCATGTCCGGCCTTTATCAGCAACAGGATAACGATATCACCTATGTCCCCTTAGAACCGGACCGGTATTTTTCCTGTGTCGTAGCCTGGAAAAAATACCAGCTCCTGTCCCGAGCCTCGGAAGCCTTCTTAAAATGCCTGAAAAAGCAAATCGACGAGTATAAGAAGGCGAATCCCTGACCTATCTCAAAGGAAAGACTGATTTCAAGGGGAATCAGTCTTTCTTTCCTACAAAAAAGCACACGAAAAAAGCCGGTTCATGAAACGACGTGTTCATGAACCGGCTTTTTTATGTACAACCTTATTCGGCCGTTGTGTTGTTGACAACCTGTTTGCCTTTATAGTAGCCGCAAGTCGGGCATACGTGATGAGGCATCATTGCTTCGTGGCACTGCGGGCATTCAACGAAACCCGGTGCTGTCAATTTCCAGTTTGCGCGACGCATCTTCTGACGAGTCTGGGATAATCTGTTCTTTGGTACTGCCATGGTCTGCACCTCCTTAGATCACATGGTACGTTATTTCTAGCGCTCTTCTTTGGATCGTAATAATTGAGCCAAGACGTCGAGTCTCGGGTCAATATTGTCGGTAGGACAACTACAGGGTCCGTCATTCAGGTTTGCACCGCACTGCGGACAAAGTCCCTTACAGTCAGGCCGGCACAACACCCTCATAGGCTCGCTGAGGATCAACGTTTCTCTAATTGTCTCCGTCAAATCGATGTATTCCCCGTTATAGGGCAATACGTCCTCTGGAAGCCCTGCTTCCGTACCATAGACTTCAGACAGTGTTTCATTCCGATCCACCAATACCGGTGACAAGCATCGGCTGCAGGTGTAGCCTCCGGATACGCGTATGTTTCCATGTACAACGATATGATTGCCATCGAATCCATACGTTCCGTCTACAGCTACTGTGGCATCTTTCCAAGGAAATTCGTCCACATCACCCAGTTCGGCAGCCGGACATTCAAAAGAGAAGGGAAATGACTTCCCCGCTTCTTTTAGTGCTTCTTCGACTTGTAGTTTCATATTTCTACCTCGACTATACTATTATATCTATCTGCTTAGGCTTTGTCAATTCTTTTTTCGGGCCCGATAAATTCCCGCAAGAGAGAGTTGCGCGGCACGACGGAAGCGTCGACGCTCTTAAAAGGACGAAGGAATTTCAACAGTCGCTGGGCCTCGGCATAGTGGACGCTGTCCTTATCGATGGATTCCAACAAGGGTTCGGCATAAGGCTTCAGGACGGCCAATTCATAGGGCAGGGCCGTATTGAAGATTTTATCGGCATCTTCCTGGTAGGGATAGATGTTCTGTTCTTCGCCGCGGCGGACGTCATCCCAAATATCCATGGTCGCCATGGGACCGCGGTCGCGGAACTGCTGGTCCCGCACCATGCGCCGGATGATGCGCGTATCGGACGTGGAAATGCGGTTGTGGTCGTTGATCCGAATCTGGGTCAGAACGCCTAAGGAGATCTTAGCCTTTTCATACCGCGGCAACATGTAGGTCAGGGAATCGTTCATGGCGTGGAGCCCTTCTACGACGACGGGCTGGCCTTTTTCCAAGGTGACCGGCGTATCATCAAAGTAGCGGTGGCCGGTGACGAAGTCAAAGCGGGCCAGGCGAACGGCCTTACCCTGATTGAGGTCGTCGATCTGTTGGTTGAACAAGGGGACATCGATAGCGCGAATCGATTCAAAGTCGTAACTGCCGTCGGGATTTTTCGGCGTATCTTCACGGTTGTAGAAGTAATCGTCGAGGGAAATGCCGAGAGGACGCAGGCCGTTGACCCGCAGATGGGTCAATAAGCGCTTGCAGAAAGTCGTCTTCCCTGCCGACGACGGACCGGCGATGAGGACGACCTTGATTTTAGGCCGGCGGCTGACGATGTAGTCGGCAATCTGGCCCAGTTCCTTTTCCTGCAGAGCTTCGGCTACGTCGACCATGTCCTGAATCGTACCGTCTTCAATATAATGGTTCAAATCGTAAACGTATTCGCAGCGGACGATGCGGCCCCATTCTTCGGCATCCAAAAAGAGACGGGCCATCTTGGGGATTTCCTTGTATTCTGGCAATTCATTGGGATTGCCGACGGTGGGCGTTTCCAAAATGACGCCCGGCGCATAGGGCCGCAGATTAAAGCAGGTCAAATAGCCCATACTGGGAAGGAGCGGCCCCATGTAGTAGTCAAAAGTCGGGCCGCACTGGTAGGCCAGGATATGGGTGACGTCGATATGCTGGAGCAGTTCCGCTTCCCGATCCATATTGCGGTTGCGGCACATGGCCATGGCCGTTTCCGTACTGGCAATGACCTGCGAAATGGCTTCATCCTGGTCGACGATTTCATGCATCCGCGTCTTGATCATTTCTACGTCGTGGAAGGTAACCGTATGGCCGATTTCCAGCTCGCAGTACAAGGCCTTGCGCAGGGCATGCTTGACCAGCACCTTGCCGTTGGGATAGAGATCGCTGACGGCACGGACCAAGAGGAGAATCGCCGTCCGTATCAGGCATTGGTTGCCTTCCATCGTATTGAGGGGCAGCCAGTCGACGTCGCCGTCACGGTCTGCCTTTGTCATGAGGCCGACACATTCATTATTATAGAGAGCAGCGGCAATGGGGACATCGCTTTTAGGGCCGTATTGCTCATAGACCTGCTGCAGCGTCGTTCCTTCTTTTACATTGTAGGAAGTACCCGACTTCACATCCTGTAGGGTAATCACAGGTATCAACCTCCCTTTCTATCGATTATGATGCTATCATTATAACATAAATTGAACCTTTCCGACATTTTAACCCCACCGGTACCGCGAAAAGGACGGGAATTGAGAAGAATAAAGGGACGAGACTAACTCCGACGGCCCAACTATGGTATAATGAGAAAATAAGGTTTTACCATGCAAGAGAAAGGATATGCTATGAGAAAAAGAGTACTGACCCTGTGGGACGGCAAAGTATTTCTGGCCTTGCTCATCCTTGCAGGCTGTATGATAACCGCCATTGCTGCCTATCGACAGGTCTATGTGAAGATGCCTGATTACGCGGCCAAACAAATCATCCGTTCCGTCCAGGACGGCGACGTCGAAACCTTCAACCGCTACGTCGACCAAGATGCCCTGACGGGCCAATTCTTTGATGCCCTCATCCTGCATACGACGGCCCGCGAAGATCAGTCCTTGGTTCTGAGTGTCATCCACTCGCCCCTGCGGTCGGCCTTTGTAACGACGGCCGACCTCTATATCACCTGGACCCTGGCCGGCAATACCGACAACGACCAGTACGGCACGGCCGCCACCAGTATCCGCAACACCCTGAAAAGCGCCGGTCTCTCCATTCCCCTGGCGGGCTGGCACATCGATTCTGCCGACTGGAGCCATGACAACACGATCACCTTCAACCTCTATAACGAGCAGCTCGACGCCGTCGTTCCCTGTACGGTCACGATGGAAAAGACGCCGTCCGATACCTGGAGGGTCACGGGCCTTGCCGATGCCAAAGGCTTTATAAGGGATCTCCAGTCGGTCATGAGCCGGGAACTCGAGGCCTACAATAAACCGGTCCGACAAAAAATCGATGCCGTCCTGACCGTCCAAGACGTATCGGCCAAACTCGTATCTGATCAGGATAAGACCTTTCTCCGCCTGAGTTATACCCCTGTTTTCCATCAAGACCGTGAACAGATCGCCGCCATCAAGGCCGTATATACCCTGCGCCGCAACAGCGACAAGGCCATTCTCTATACGTCGCCCCTGCGCCTGTCGACCTCGTTAGAACGGCGCACCTATGAAAGTCAGTTTCTCCTCAATCCGTTGATTCCGTCCCAATATGCCCTCATCAGTTCAGCCAATATCGACGATGCCTCCAGCTCGTTAGAGATTACGTCCATTACCCTCAAAGACGGAACGGAGCTGACCGTAGCCAACGACCTGCCCCAAGGTTATTGAGAAATAAAAATAAGCACAAAAAATCGCCCGCTGTGGAAATGAATCCATAGACGGGCGATTTTCAGATATGACGTTGTTAATAGCAGATTTCAATAATTTTCGGTTTAGACGATTCTTCCTTCGACAGTGAGCGGTCAAAGAGCTTGACGCCGACAGCACCGACCATGAAACCGAGAACGCCGCCGATAACGGCAGTCTGAACGGTATCAAAGCCTTGGGACAAGGCCAGGAAATGACCGGCAAAAGCACCGGCTGCGCAAACTAAAAGCGGCATGACAAAACAGATAAAAGCACCGATGACGATATTGACGTCCCGGAATTCAAAGCGGACGTGCTGCCCTACTTTGACGCCCAACGGATCGACAGCCGTGACGACGATGTTGTCAGCTCCGTCACAAGCACCACAGGCGATGCAGTCGGAATGGCGGCCAACTTTGATTTCTGCGCTGCCAGCTTCTTTTATAGCGATGATAGTCCCTTCTTCAATCTTCATAGAAATCCCCTTCTTTCTGCCCCTATTATATCATGGCTCATTTTTTCAATCAATACTATTTTCGTGTACATTAGATGAAAAATAGGAATCAAAAAACTACCGGCCTTCCCGCAGGAAAACCGGCAGCGATTTGAATCAATGATTTTCAGTTTTGGCTAAGAGGAACTCCCGGAACGGTTCTGCCAAATCCGGCCGGCGAAGGGCGTATTCGACATTGGCCTTCAAAAAACCCAGTTTATCGCCGACGTCGTAGCGCTTGCCTTCAAAGCAGTAGGCATAGACGGCCTTCTGGCAGGCCAGGGTCTGCAGGGCATCGGTGAGCTGGATTTCTCCGCCCTTGCCCGGTTCGGTGTGCTGCAGGATGTCGAAAATATCCGGCGTCACGATGTAGCGTCCCAAGACGGCAGTCCGGCTCGGCGCTTCTTCAACGGCGGGCTTTTCAATGACCTGGTGTACCTTGAGTACCGGTTTCCCTTCGACGGGGATCCCCTGGACGATGCCGTAGGACGATACCTTCTGCAGGGGAACTTCCTGGCAGCCCAAAATGGTCGAATCGAGTTCATCGTAAAGATCTATCATCTGCCGCAGTGCCGGGTTGGTGTCGTTGTAGACGACGTCGTCACCGAGGAGGATGGCAAAGGGTTCGTCGGCAATGAACGACTGGGCACAGCGGATGGCATCACCTAAGCCGCGCATGTGCTTCTGCCGGATATAGTGGATGTTGATTTCCGAAATGCTGCGCACCATATTGAGCAGCTTCGTCTTGTTCCCATCTTCCAGGTGCCTTTCCAGGCCCGGGTTGGTATCGAAGTGGTCTTCAATGGCCCTTTTGGCATGGCCGCTGATGATGAGGATTTCTTCAATGCCGCTCTGCAGCGCTTCTTCGACGATGTACTGAATCGTCGGCTTGTCGACGATGGGCAGCATTTCTTTCGGCGTCGCCTTGGTAGCCGGTAAAAACCGAGTGCCAAAACCAGCGGCGGGGATGACGGCTTTACGAATCTTTTTCACACTAAAACTCCTTATTCAAACCAACGAGACAGATCAAATTCTTCGCCAATGATTTCTTTGACGAAGCCTTGGGCCAGGTACAGGCCTAACAGGGACAGGGTCGATACGCGCAGGAGCGAGCTGTCCCAAATATCACCGAGGTCAGCCAGGACCGGCGAAATGTCTTCCATGATATCCAGTGCTTCTTCCCCACTGAAATTGGCCGGCCGCTTTTTAGCAAGACGCAGGATGTGGTCCTGTATCGTTCTATCGGTAAGGCCGGTCATGCGGAAGAACCGCTTGGCCATACTTTCATCGACCATAGCCAGCTTGACTAAGGGCGAATTAAAGGACGGGACGATAAATTCATCGGAAAGGCGCATGCCCTTTAAGGCCTTGCGCAGTTCTTCTTCTGTAAAACCGCGGTAGCGGAACAGGAGAGGATAGGAGTCGGACAGGATTTCCGCAAAATGAGTTTCCTTCACTTCAAAAGCCGTGCAGTGCAGGTAATCGAGCTGCTGGTAGTACGGCCGTTCCGTCGGGAATCCTTCCAAGAAAGGATAGATATACTTATCGATATACTGGCAGAACGAGTCCTTATCGACGTTATGCGAGTTCCGCGAGTACAGGAACAACAAGAGAATGGCCAAAATCTGGTAATGGCTCTGAGACAGGTAGGGCATGACCTTCAGGGCATCGATGGCAACGAGGTGGCGCGTTGAAATGGGCGAGCCGTTAATGATGTCGTAAAAAGCCTTCAAAGCAATGGTCGCTACATAGTCATCGGGATGAGCGGCATAGGCTTTTTGGACGTTTTGCAGGGCTTCCTGTGCAATGAGGGGAGCCATGGCCTGCTGCCGTTCGGCATCGGTTTTACAGCCAATCTGATCAAAGGCGGCCGCCGTAATGTATTCAGTCTGCTGCTGCAATTCCGGCGATACGACGCCGTACTGACGCAAAAAGTGGGATACGCACTGACGGACGACGGGCGACTCGACAGTACTGTCCTGTTCCCAAAGAGAGGGATGGTGCAAATCAGCAGACGCAGCCGGCGTACGCATATCGAGGCCGGACGAGCCCGATTCCCATGATGCCTGGGCCGGCTTCACGACCGGCGTTGCCTTTTCCTGGGACTTGTGAGCCCGTACAGGCGGCATGACCATCGTTTCGTCAGCACTGCTCTTCTTCGCTGTCGTCGCAGCGTCGATATGGATCGGTTCCATCCGCTGGGTCTTTTCAAGCTGGGAGGCGACGGCTTTCATGCCTTCGCTGACGACTTCCTGTTTTTCCGGTCCCTTCAAATCGGGAGCGCGGAGAACCTGCGTTTCATCAGAAACACGATTGTTTTCAGAGACAGCCTTATCGGCTTTAGGGACCTTTTCTTCCGGGCGTGCCGGTTTAGCCTTCGGTACCGCTTTCCCTTCGACAGGCGTGCTGGCAGCAGCACGAGTTTTTTCTGCCAAATCGGCAGAGACGACGGCTGCCATATCGGCCAAAGGCGGCTTTTCATCTTTCGTATCGGACAGATCTTCCGACCACTGACGACGGCCATTACCATCTTCTTCAGCCTCAGCTACGGCAGCAGCACGGCGAGCCTGTTCACGGCGTTCCCGATGGCGAGCAAGCTGCTGTTCCTGTTCTTCTCGTTCTTTTTCAGTCTGGCGCTGACGGGCCAGTTTTGCTTCTTCTTCCCGAGCCTTGTAAGCCGCCGCTTCTTCCTTGTCCACCTTTTCCATGGCTTCCAGGATTTCGTCGCGCGACAAGACTTGGGTCGCATCGACATTGTCGGCATTAGGGCCTCTGCGGACGGGTACAGATGCTTCTCGATAGACGATTTTCCCGTTATGACGAACGGCTTCCCCTTTAGTCGTAACGAAGGCCGTTTCTTCCGGGTGTTCCCGCCGTTCACCAAGGCTCATTTTCGGAACCGTCGGCAACGGTTCTGTATCTTCGTCTACCGTCGATTTCGGCAGCTGTCTGGCATGTTTAACTGTTGCCGGGCTGCGGTGCTGGACCTTCCGCGGCTGCGGTTCGCCGTCGTAGCGCATTCTCGTCTTCCCGTTCTTCTTCTCTTTTTGGGGACTACTCTCAGAAGGTCCTCCACTGGAATACATAATGTAGCAAATCACAAAAAAGACGATTGCAATGCCCGCTATAATAGCGTACGGCAAAAAGTTTGTCATGTCATCCTCTCCTCTATTTCATCAAACTTCTGTACCCATTGTAGCATAAGATGCTTGCCTGAGCTACCATATCTTGACCTTTAATTCACAACTTTGCATAAATAGACAACTCAAAGGCCGTCCTATCGTAAGCTGCCGAACAGCCCGGCGGACAGCCGAATAATATAGAAAACAAAAACGGCACTGCCTCATAGACAGCGCCGTCAGATGCGTCAATCAGCACCTTCGCTACTGTTGCAATCTTATTTCATGACGTCGTTTTGAACGCTGGTCACTGCCGACGAGGTAGTATCATCGAGAGCTGCTGCGTAGAGCCTGCGATTGGCTGTCTGGCCGGACGTTTCATCCTTAGCCTTTTCTGTCGAATCATTGACGCCGGGAACCTGGACGACAGGCGTCTGACCGGCCGGAACCATGGTTTCTAAACGAACCCGTCCGGCACCGACGCGATTAGCAAGTTGCGTCAGTGTATCCCGGCTTACGGGATGGCGAACGCTAATGACGATCTGTTCACGGGCGTAGTCCGGTACAGCACCGACGTAGTTTTGGACGCCTTCGCTATCGACAAGGGTGTGAATGGCCCGGTTCATGATCTGGCTGTAGTCGCTGTGGCTCAAAGAAGCACGGCGGATTTCAACGGCTTCCGGCTTCGACACATCGTCCTTAATCCGTTTCGTTAAGTACTTGCTGGGACTGCCTTTGATACCAAGAACCAAGATATCGCCGTCCCAGTACATCGTCCCCCGCTGGAAATAGGCCAATACCGAACCGTATTCGGCATTGATGGCCTTCATGACCTGGGATTCGATTTGAACGTGAGACGTATAATCGCCGTCGGAGTGCATGAAGCGGTAGAATACCTGGGCCGCATCGGCTCGGGTCATCCCTTCTTTAGGCCGGAAATAGTTATCTGCCGGCACCATAATATTCTTGCTGTGAAGGACGGCTACGGCCTGAGCATAGGCCGGTGAAACCTGGGATTCATCGGCATAGGGCGTCACTTCCTGATCCGGATCAGCCATGCGGCTGTACTGCAGGTAGCGGTAAATGACATCGGCAAATTCTTCCCGGCTTACGGGCGCTTCAGGCTGGAAGTTTCCATCCTGGTAGCCTTCCAAAATCCCTTTGGCGGCTACGGCATTCATGGCATCGCCGGCCGTCCCTTGGGGAACGTCCTTTAAGGTCGCTACTTCCGGCGAAACCAGGGGGATGTTTCCGGCAACATTATACAAGAGCTGGGCCAAATCACCGCGGGTCAGTACACGGTTCGGTTCAAAGTTTTTTCCCGTAATAAACGTCAGGTTCTGCGTATCGTACAAATAGTCGACGGCTTGACGGTCGGCCATACTCCCTAAATCGGTGTACGGTGCTTCGGCCAAGGCCGGACTGACTGCGAGGATCGTCGCAGCTGCCAAGAAGGCAGCGATTTTCTTTCCTACCATGAGAGACCTCCTAGCTTACTGAATGACGATACGAAGGGCACTCCCCAGCGCTTTATTGAGATTGTTCTGCGTTTCCTTAGAAATGGACGGAACAGTGAGGATAACTTTTTCATTGAGGTAATCCGGAGCCGTCGTGACAACAGCATCCGTCGATTCCGTAGCCTTATAAATCTTTTCGGCCTGGGCCATGAGATTCTTATAGTCATTGTAGCTGTACGTCGATTTCTGGACGTAGACCGATTCAGCGGGGATATCCTTGTCGCCGGCAATGGCATCGGCTAATTTCTGGCGGTTCTTGACGTCTTTTACGCCGATATGGAGCTTGTCGCCCTGCCAGTACATGATGCCGTCATTGGCAAAAGTCTTGACTGAACCGTAGACGTCTTTAATGTCCTTAAAGGCCTTCGTTTCCAAATTGTCCTGGCTCTGGTTGGTTACCTTGACGCCGGTCATGATGCGGTACAATACGTTGACCGCTTCACCGCGGGTGACGTACTGTTTGGGGTTGAACATGTTGTAGTTGCCGCCCTTCATGTAGCCGGCAGCGGCCAACGCGTGGACGGCCTGGCGGGCCCACGACGAAATCTTGGCTTCGTCTGCAAAAGGAGCGGCCCCTTCTACGGTGGACATGCCCTGGTAGGTCATATAGTTGTAGGCAATGACAGCAAATTCTTCACGAGTGATTTTCTGCTGCGGCTTAAAGGTACCGTTGCTGTAGCCGTTCATGATCTGTTTGTCGACGAGAGAAGCGATAGCCCGTTCAGACCAGCGGCCTTTGACGTCACTGAACTTTGTCGTTTTGACCGTCGAGGCCTTGCCGATCATGTTGTCAATGACCGAGGCGGCTTCTTCGCGGGTAATATCGTCGTTCGGGCGGAACTTACCATTGGCAGCGCTGACATAATGGTTGTCATAAAAATACTGAACGGCATCTTTGCCCCAATAATTACTGATATCGGTAATGCCCGTGCCGGCAGCAAAAGCCGACGTGCTGAGCGCCGCCGTCAAGGCCGTCAATACCACTAATTTTTTGTACTTTTTCATGATTCAATCGCTCCTATCTATATGGCGTCGTAAGGAATACATCGATAACATGCCTGTAGTTTATATATCTTATTTATTTTATCACACCCGGCCCTATTAGGGAAGGTACAGGGCCTTCAGTTCCCATCAATAAGCATCAAAGAAAGCCTGTATTTCGGCGAGGTCTTTCGTCTGGCTGAGGGCCAGCTGCAAGAGGATTTTTGCCTTCTGCGGCGTCAGAGAATCGGCCGTCACCGTGCCGTCATAAGCCGAGACGGGCGTGACCATACCGCCTACAGCGCGGGCTGCCCGAACGACGACGAGCCCTTCTTCCATCAAAGGCTGCAGGGCCTTCCAAACGGGAGCCGGCATCTTGCCGTGGCCGAGACCGGCGATGACCAGACCGGCTTTTCCCTGGGCGATCTGCAAAACGTCGTCGGCACTGAGGCCGACATAGGCATACACGATGGCTGCCGCCGGGAGGGTCGACGGAGACGTCAACTTAGAAGAAAAGGTGTGCTTTCGCAGCGGTCTCTGATAAAGATGAGGCCGTCCGTCCTGCATATAGCCCAAACACCCGAGTTGACGACCTTTAAAAGTGTCGACGTGGGTCGTATCGGTCTTTTCGACGAACCGCGCGCTGTGAATGGCACTGTTCATGACGATGACGACGCCGCAGTCGCCCAAGGATGCATCGGCAGCTGCCTGCACGGCTTCGAGAAGATTCAAAGGCCCGTCAGCACTGATTGCCGTCGCCGGGCGCATGGCTCCGGTGAGGACGACGGGCTTACGGGTGTGGACGGTCAGATTCAAATAGTAAGCCGTTTCTTCCATCGTATCCGTCCCGTGGGTAATGACGATGCCGTCGACATCATCTCGATTGGCAACTTCCTGCACGCGGACCGCCAAGGCCTGCCACAAGGCTTCAGTCATGTCGGAGCTGTCAATATTGACGAACTGTTCGCCTTTTACCTCAGCATAGTCGTTCACAGCCGGCACGGCGTCCAGCAGCTCTCCGATAGAGGTCATCCCGGCTTCATACCCGGTCAAATCATCAGCCGACGCAGCCTTGCCGGCAATCGTCCCGCCGCAGGCCAGGACGTAAACTCTTCTTTTTCCCATCATCGTTCCCCCTCAAGGTGAATATTTTCTAGTCGTTCTTCTTTCTGTTACGCCTTCTTATGAACGCGAATAAGGACAACTTCCGGCGACGGCCCCAAGCGGAACAAAGCCCCCCAGGCGCCGTAGCCGCTGGAAACCATGGCCGTCATATCCCCAAATTTACGGGTCCCGTAGTCGAGGGCAAAGAGGCGCCCCGTCACCAGCCGGTTCGGCCAAAACTGACCGGCATGAGTATGACCACTGACGTGAAGATCCCAGCCGGCTTCGGAGGCCTGATGGATATGCATCGGTTCGTGTTCCATAAAAATCGAAAAAGATTCGCTGTCGGCCTTTCGGACAGGCGCAGCCGGCGCAATGTAATAATCTTCCCGGCCAAATAGGGTTACCCCCGGAATGGGCGACACGACGTCGCCGTTTAGGACTTGAACGCCATAGCGGCCTAAGACTTCCGCTTCCAGAGCCAAGTTTTCACCGTACGTATCGTGATTGCCCATGACAGCAAAGACGCCGGCCGGAGCCGTAAGGCCTTCAAAACCGGAAAAGCTGTCTTCTCTTAAGACGTATTGCAAATCGCCGTCTATGATATCACCGCCCATGAGGACCATGTCGGGACGGCAGGCATTGACATCCCGCGTCAGTTGGCGGCTGAAGGACGTTCCCAGGACAGCTCCCAAATGGATATCGCTGACGAAGGCAATGGAAAAATCGCGGTCAATGGCCTTGTCTGTTTCAATATCGACGGTCCGCACGACCTGATGATGGCCGCGCCAGGCACCGACAGCCAGCAGCAGCCACGAAAGACCGAAGGCAAAGGCACTGTAATGGACGGAAATCGTCCCCTGCCAAAGATCATTTCGGCCGACGAGCTGAGCCCCCAGCCACAGTAAGAGCCCCGGAATGAGGAGCATCGTCGCATAGTAAGAAAAGGAAAACCAATAGCCGGCAAAGCGGGTCAATCCCCTCGTCACCGCCGGCGGCAGGGATTCCGAAAAAACATAAGGTATGGCATATAGAACAGGAAGAACCATAAAGAGCGCTAACAACAGCGTCTCCGGTACAGGCAGACTGTGGCGAAAAAGAGCCCATTGACCGAGTACCGACAGTTCTCCGATAAAGGCCAGAATCAAATAAAAATAGTGGCGTTGTTTCACAGCATCTCCCCCATTCTCAGATTCTAAAATCATGTTACCTTATCATAAAAATTTCCATCGCCCCTGTCAAGGCAGCCGTAAAAAAATCCGAAAAAAAACAACAACGGCAAGGACGAATTACGCCCGGCCTCATCAAAAGATAAGAAGCTAAGCGTCCGCGTCAATGCGGTTGTTGTTTTGTGTTCCATAGGATTTGTTATGCCTTCAGTTCCTGATTGAGCCAGGCTGCGGCATCGCCCATCATATTCGTCGTAACGAAGTGGCCGAGGCCGTCGTAGACGACGGACTGAGTCTTTACATCGCTGTGCTGAGCCAGTTTTTCAAGATAGAGCTCCTGAGCAGCCCCATCGACGACATCGTCGGCACCGCCGCGAAGGGACAAGAGAGAACGGCCGCTGAGGCGGTCCATATGCTGATAAGGATCCATAGCGGCAAACTGCATCTGTAAGAAGTGGTAGGCCCGGGGCTTTTCGATGTGGAGAGACGAGCGGAAACGCCGTTCCGATTCTTCCCACCAGCCGGAACCGTTCATGACGACAGCCGTCTTGAACTCTTTAAACAGGCTCCAGGCGCCGACAGCCGTAAAGCCGCCCATGGAATGACCCATGACGGCAATCGGCGTATCCGGCCAATGTTCCGAAATATATTCCAGCATAAGGGGTACTTCCATCATGTTTTGGAAGATCGTCTGCCAAAAATCAGCATACACGCCCTTGCTTTCATAATCAAGGCTGCCGCGATGGCCGTGATTGACGGCGTCGGGAATGACGACATCGTAGCCGTACGAAGCTAAGATGCGGCCGCGGACGGCCTGAAACTCCTTCTGCGACGACCAGCCGTGATAAAACAAGACGACGCCCTTTGCTTTTTCGCCGGATGTAATAACGAGACCCGGAATCCCTTTAAGACCTACTTCTTTTTCTTCAATCATTTATGGTTAAATCCTCTCTATTTTTTGGTGAATCCTTTGCGGTGAGCCAGCGGTTCCTGCCAGATCTCCGACCAGACGAAGCCGGCATAGAGTTCTCTCGCCTGGGGCGTAAGACAGCTCCAAGCGGCAGGACGGACGCGCTGGGGTACGACGACCGGCACAGACCGGGGATGGTCTGCAGCGACCCGTGGCGGCACCATCTTTTTCGGAAGCGCCGGTTCCGGTTCATCAGGGAAATTCATATTATCCCAGCCCTCATCCCAATCGGGAAAGGACGGTTCCGGTACTTCCGGTTCCGGTGCTTCCATCTTTTGGGCCGGAGCCGGCTTACGCCGCGGCGGTACGGGAATGGGACCCTTGCTCCGAGGGTACTTCCGCTTGCGGCGCAAGAGGTCGGGCAGGACCCCCATCAAGACGACGACGATAATCATCCATACAAGATCCATGGTCATCACCTACTGTTCCGAATGGCTTCCATCGTGATGGTCGTGGTGGTCATCCTTTACGGTCGACGCCGACTGGGTCTTAGGCACACCGGCCTGGGCGACAGCCGTACGCATGTCCGTATCGGCCATGATATTCTTCATATTGTAATAATCCATGACGCCTAATTTTCCTTCACGCAGGGCCTGGGACAACGCCAGGGGAACTTCCGCCTGGGCTTCGACGACCTTGGCCTGCATTTCCTGGGTATAGGCCTGCATTTCCTGTTCCTTAGCGACCGCCATAGCACGCCGTTCTTCGGCTTTCGCCTGAGCGATCTGCTTATCGGCTTCAGCTTGGTCAGTCTGCAGACGGGCACCGATATTGCGGCCTACGTCGACGTCGGCAATATCGATGGACAAGATTTCAAAAGCCGTCCCGGCATCGAGGCCCTTGTTGAGGACGGTCTTACTGATTTTGTCCGGGTTTTCCAAAACTTCGGAATGGTCCTGAGCAGAGCCGACGCTGGTAACGATGCCTTCGCCAACACGGGCGATGACCGTCGCTTCACCGGCACCACCGACGAGGCGGTCGATGTTGGCGCGAACCGTAACCCGGGCTCGGACCTTCAATTCGATCCCGTTTTGGGCGACAGCTGAAATGAAAGGCGTTTCGATAACTTTCGGATTGACGCTCATCTGAACGGCTTCCAAGACGTCGCGGCCAGCAAGGTCGATGGCGCAGGCCCGTTCAAAAGTCAGGGACATAGTCGCCCGGTGAGCCGCAATAAGGGCATCGACGACGCGGTCGACGTCACCGCCGGCCAGATAATGGGCTTCGAGCTGATTGACATTGACGTCGAGGCCTGCCTTATTGGCCTTGACCAAGGGCAGGATGATCTTCGACGGAATGACCCGGCGCAGACGCATACCGATGAGATTGACGATACCTACGGAGACGCCGGCTGCCATAGCCGAGATCCACAGGCCGATGGGCACGAAGTGCAAAAATAAGGCTACGACGAGAATCGCCAAGGCAATGATAAAGATGGGTACTGCTAAAAAAGATACAATAGTCATAACGCAGATGCTGCGCAAAACACAGTCCGCACAGGTACTTGCGGACACGATGAACCTTCTGTGCTGCAGAGGCCGCAGCAAATATCGCCACCTTTCCCTTTGCTCACTGAAAAACACGGCCCAAGTGCCTCTGCCAGTACCTGGGCAGCTCCTTCTCCGATGAGAAGGCATTCATATTTTGAAAGTTTTGACTATAACATATACCGTTTATACATAGTTCTATTATAGCTCACTTTTTCCCTTTATTCTATCCTCAGTCCTTCAGATGGCGTTCCGGCTCAGGTTCGACGACGATGCGGCCCCCTTCGACGCTGATGACGCGAACGACGACGTCGCGGTCGATAAAAGAGCCGTTGGCTACGGCATCGACCCGGTCTTTTCCGATACGGATCGTTCCGGACGGACGCAAAATAGTAATCGTCGTCCCCCGTTCATAGAGGTATTTACTGTAGTCTTCCTGAGACGTATAGCCCTGTTCCTTGGTCGAACGATTCTTAAGGGTGAATTTATCAAAGAGGGAGCTCTTTGGCAAATAGCGGCCGAGAAAATAGAAGAGCACCATAGCCAAGACCGTCCCGCCGGCCAAGATATAGACCGACTCATAGGTCGCCCCAAGCATAAAGAACAGGCTTCCGAACAAGAGGACGACACCGGCCAGGCCGAAAATGCCGATGCCCGGCGACGCCAGTTCGAGACCAATGCACAGTAAGCTGACTAAGAAGGCGGCGATGATCTTAAGGTCCGCCACCAGCGGTTCATTGCCGGAATAGAGCAAAAGACCGCCAAAGACGAAGGCCGTGGCAATGCCGGCACCGATACCGGCCATCTTGATTTCTGCCAAGAGGGCGGCGATGATCAAGGCGACGAATAAGGTTCGTACATAGGGATTCTGTAAAATACCGATCATGTCATCACGCCAATCTTTATCTACATAAATCGTCTGTGCATCGCCAAGGCTGTAAAGAGCCAAGGCGTCGGACAAGGTATCGGCCGAACCGTCCGATACGTTCAGTTCTTTAGCCTGTCCGTCGGACAAGGCCAGGATTTTTCCCGGTTCTGCATAGCCCGGATATCCCTTAGTCTTATCGACCATGGCTTCGGCAACGCCGGGATTGTGACCGGTCTGAGCCGCCGTCGCACTGAATTCAGCCTTTAAGGCAGCGATGTTCTTTTCCGTATCCGGTATGGGCTCGGCAGCGCCAATGCTGCTTCCCGGGGCCATGATGATGTGGCGGCTGGACAAGGCGATGAGAGCGCCTGCCGACCAGGCCCGTGACGTAATATAGGCGATGACCGGCACGTCAGAGGCCATGATCATATCCCGGATTTTTAAGGCACTGTCGACGCGGCCGCCTAAGGTGTTGATAGGAATGACGACGGCCGTATCGCCGTTTTCTTCAGCCTGGCGCAGCCCTCGCTGAATAAAGGCCACCTGACTGCCGTCGATATCGCCTGAAATAGGCAGTACACGGACCGTATCGGCCTGCACCGACGCTGCCGGCAGGGCAGCTGTCAGCGAAAACATAAGGACCAAGGCGGTTATCATGCGCAATACAAAGGTCATTCCCTCACCTGCTTTCACTCACTCATTTTGTCAGGCGCCGCAACGCATTGAAAATAACCGGCACGATGGAGTTTTTCCAATTCTTCCGGTGAAATATTGCGGGCAGCTTGCTTTTCTAATTCTTCAATCGGTTTTTCCTCAATCATATGGATCTTGTCGACGACGGCATCATAGACAGCCGGCGGCTTATTGGCTTTAATCCATTCCAGCATGTGATCGAACCAGGTGCGGCAGGTCCAGGCATCTTTGCCGTGGTTGTGACCGCAGAGAATCTTAATCTGATCCTGTTCCGGAATCTTAGCCAGTAACCAATTCCACCGTTCACGGGCAATCAAATAATGATAAAAGGCATCGACCTCACGCAAATGTTGCTCTTGAAGCTCCAACGTATAGCGTGACCAAAATAAACTGAGAGTCATAATGACTACCTCCAAGCAATATAGTAAAACTTAGATTACCTTACGATAGATATTCTACACCATCTTGTCAAATTCCTTCTTATCCAAAGAAAAAACGAGGCCACCACCAGGCCCGTCCGGCCCCGTAAATTCGCCCGATGGCAAGGTGATTCAGAGCCTACCCAGAGTATACCATAGCTGTAATTGAACCTCTCCCGCTTATAAAAGCGGGAAATTCTTGAGAAGTTTGATACATGGACTAACGCCTAACAACATATCCCGAGGGAGGTAGTTGTCAGGATATCCTTATTCTCAAAGGGCTGTCCAAAAGCCCTCTACACAGTTCTTCGTAATCGAAGTTCTGCTTACTTTTTCTGAGTATGTTAGCTGCACCGTTTACGTCGGCATTCGCAATCCTGCCATCAGCAAACTGGTACAGGCCACGATGGACACGTTTCCCGCTGAAAGCTCCCGTATACGGCTGTTTAAGATGGTAGACAGGAATATCGTCTAAATCCAAGCAGCTTGCCTTGGAAGTGTAAGATTCTTCCTGCTCGATGTACTTCATGCCGTAACGCTCGCAAAGCCCTTTCAAGGTCTCACGCAAACTGCCGAAGCTGATTTGCGTAAACTGCTGATTGGTAATCTTACCAAGATTCATACTACGTTTGAAGTCGCCATTGTAGCCGCAAACGATGGTGCCGATACGGTGTTCCATGCAGTAGTTGATGATGTAACGGGCAACCTTGCGGATATAGTCTTGTGTCCGATGATTCCGTTTCCGAGCCAAAATATAGAGTCGGTGCGTTTTCTTCTGCCCTTGCTTGTCGGCGATACCTTGATAGTAGGCTTTCTGCTTGTTCCAATACTGGTTAATTGATTTCAGTTTACGCCCGTCCATGATGAACGCCGTCCCGGTATTGGTTACACAGGTTGCCAGATTTTCAAGGCCAATGTCGACCGCAAGCACCTTGTCAGCGGAAACGTCTTGAGGTTCTTCTGCTTGAAGATAGCAATACTGTATTTTGAAGTACATACCATTGTATATAGGGCAGATACGTATTTCCTTGATGGTCTTGCCTTCAAGCCTTTTCGGGAATGGAATTTTCACCTGTTTACTGCCATGCAGCTTGGAGAACGCCCGGCTCATAGGCACCGTCAGGAATCCATCCTTGAGATGTATGGCATTGGCGGACAGAATCAGGTTGAACATACCGCCTTTTTCTCGATAGCGGGGCATTCGGATGTCCTTGAAGCGATATTCACCTGATTTTGCTTTCTTTATGAGATTGAAAAATGTCTTAAAGCTGCGGTCAGCAACTTTCAAAGTCTGTTGAGACACGCCAGCCTGCAATAGTCCATAGTTTTCATTTTCTTTGCAGACATGGTAGTTCTCCTCGTATTTCAGAAACTTTTTCTCTTGGAAATAGTATTGCCTGATATTATAGAGAGCCACATTGTAGAGATTATTGCTATACTGGCACATTTCCCGTAGGATGGAGTATTCTTCTTTAGAAAGACCTCTTATGACATTTGATTGAGTTAGATACATTTTGTCACCTCCTTTTTATTATATACTAACTATATACTGAAAAGCATATGTCGACAAGACTATCTACGTGGATTTGTAATTTTCGCGAACACCAAGCCCATCAACCACACGCCATTCATCCCCCTCCTAAGAGGAAGGAGTCTTCTGGCAGGTTAAAATAAATTCCACTATATCCCTTCCCTTTCAAGGATCATATTTTTCTATTATATATTACAAGACCTTTACCCAATACATTAGCTTGCAGCCTGTCCTTTACCTTTACCCAATACATTAGCTTGCAGCCTGTCCTTTACCTTCGCCATTCACAACGACATGATACAAATCTGTCACCACCACGACGTATCTACCTTAAAAAACACAAAAAAGTCCAATATTATATTGACACCGGGATGTTATATAAGATAATATATATCATGTTTAAAGGTAGTTTTTAAAATCCATGGATATCTGTTTGTTGTTATTTGCTATTTATTTGCAATCCGTATTGTTTTTATCAATTATAATCAAATATCATCGCTAACAGCTTGTCAGATTTCTTTTTTTATAAAGTTATCTGTTGTTTATTTTTAATAATTTTATCTAATAACAATCATCATCGATATGAAAATTATCATAATAATAAAAAATTTTCATTTATAAGGCCTATATACACAAAATATGATAATTATCTTTTATGGAATTAAAAAATCTTTATCAAACGCTTCTCCCCGCTAAAATCGCAGGATACTCATCCCTAAAAGGTATACTTACGTCTTAAAAATAGCTTGAACCGTGTTTTAAACGTGATATAATAGACTTGAAAAGTCACAATTTGTTATACTATACTCCGTATCAAAAAACCTTCATATCTACTAAGAGCCCTGGATTTCTTATAAAATTTCATGTGTCTATATTGTAATAAGATAGATTCAAAACGACTCATAATGGCATTTATGAAGGTTTTTATGATAGCATAAATTTGATTATTTCCATCAAAATTATACTAAGAAAAGAGGACTTGATTATGAACACTCAGAATGAGAAACACCTTCTTGCAAAAGTCGCAGCCGTCATGCTGCTCGGCTTGGCGACGGTCGGCGGAACCTACTCCGTCCAGGCTGCCGGCTTGACCGGATCCTACGTCGGTATTAGTGCCGGACCAAAAGATACTGATGTAATCGATAAAGGATCTGTAACTCCAACTGCAGACCAAACATGGGCTATGAAAATAATTGATTATCGTCAGACATATAATCCTTCTTATGCTGGTGGTTCTGATATGTTTAGAACTCCAAAAAATGATAATGCTAATGGTGAGGGCGTAGATGGTACATCTGGTGGCGTAGTAGATGATAATAAAAATGTTGGCAAAATGGCAATAGGTTTTGGTGCCTATGCAGGGCGAAATTATACTACAGCTATTGGTACCTATAGCAGTGCTATTATGGGATCTACAGCTTTAGGTGCAGGCACTTATGCCGGCATTAACAGTGCAGCAGTAGGGCGAAATACATATGCAAATTCCTCGGCAGTAGCTATGGGGGTATTCAGTAGGGCTGACAATGGTGTTGCTATCGGATCGGGAGCTACGGCAGGTCAATTCTATAAATATCTTCAAAATGATGGTAATCAAAACTATGGAAGCATTAATTATAGCATGGCTATTGGGAACAATGCTAAGGCTGTCGGTGGTATTGCTATTGGTGCTAATTCTTCGACTAATGGCTTATATGGTGTAGCCTTAGGTCAAAGTGCTTCTGTTGCGTATAGCGGTACAGCATTAGGTACTAATGCCAAGGTTTATGTTTCTCAGGGGGTTGCTTTAGGGCCTAATTCTGTATCTGATCGGTATTCTAATACGATTGGCTATGTGCCATTTGCCGATGATGGTGGCAGTTATACACCAAAAGATATATCTGGATTAGCAACAGCGATTGGCGCCAGTGATAGTTTGAAGGATTTTAATACAAAATATGCTAATCAAATTACTGAATATAATAGATTAAATCAGGCTCTTTATGACGCACAAGCTAAAGAAGCTGAGCAAGAAGCTACTATAGTAAATACTAAAGGCAGTACTAATGAAGATGAACAGAAAGCGTACACGGCTGCTGTAGCTCTTGAAAAACAATATAGCGATGAGGCGGTAGCCGCAACCACAGCTTTGAATAATTGGGTTGCTCAAAATCAAGACTTTGCTACTGACTTAGGTAAGCAGAGAACTGAACTTAGTGCCTATAAGTCTACAGGTGGTGCGGTTAGTGTAGGGTCCACTCAATATGATGGTAATGGTCGAGTAAAATATGTCCTAACCCGTCAGATTACCAACGTCGCTGCCGGTACTACCGACACCGATGCTGTCAACGTAGCTCAGCTCAGACGTGTCGCTGATGAAACTGCAAAAAAAGCTAACCTCGATGCCAGCAACATTACACCAGACCAAGTTGCAAAATGGCAGGAAGCCTTAGGTATCGAAACAAATACAGTCGGCTACGTCGATGCCATTACCTTGACCCAAGGGGATAATGTAAAAATTGAAAGCACTTATAACGACGACAAATCCCGTGTAAATTATAAGATTTCTGTCGACGACAGCGCCATTAAAGATGCTATCCAGCCGGAACTCGACCAGAAAGCTGACCGCGACGGCTCTAATTTAACGGAAACGGACATCAAAGGTTGGAAAGATACCTTAGGCGTCAGCAACTTGAACAGTGATGTCAGCAACTTGCAGGACCAGGTAACAGGCTTAGATAACCGCGTCAGCAGCTTGAACGACCGCGTCGATAAAGTCGGTGCCGGTGCCGCCGCTTTGGCCGGTCTCCATCCGTTGGAATTCAACCCGGAAGATAAATTCTCTGCATCTGCCGCTCTCGGCAACTACAAAGGCGACAACGCCGTAGCCCTCGGCGCCTTCTATCGCCCCAATGCCGATACGATGTTCAGCTTCGGCACGACGATCAGCGATGAAAAGATGTTCAACGTCGGCGTTTCCTTCAAATTCGGCAACAAAGGCGACCGCATCTATCGCCAGGGTACGTCCGTCGATGTCAGCGCTTTGACGTCGGAAGTCAATACCCTCCGCCAGGAAAATCAGGCTTTGGCCAGCCAGGTCAACAGCCAGAAAGCTGAATTGGAACAGCAGCGCGCTCTCATTCAGCAGCTGATGAACAAAGTCGGCATGTAATCACCTCTCCTATGGCAACAAAAAAGCGAGACCTTCACGGTCTCGCTTTTTTTAGGTTCTATAATAAATGTTGGGGTCTTGTGGACACTCCTGTTCACAAGGCCCCTTG
>OFMH01000186.1_pt1 | contig 46127 bp, 28 predicted proteins | sample 1541761 | NCBI WGS metagenome assembly OFMH01 (sample SAMN04209249, study PRJEB22552) | human gut metagenome | biome: gut; material: feces | host: Homo sapiens | place: USA: Oklahoma
TAAATCTCGGAACGACGCCTGGGCGTGGAATATTACCTTGCTCATTTACTAAATCTTTTGAGAATAGCTTGCATATATCAAGGATTTTTACGAAATTTGTATATAAGTTGTGCATACTGATTTTATAACTTAATGTATTGAGCAACACTAAGTTACAAATAAATTCTTGTATGTACAACTTTTCTTTCATATAAATTTATCTATTATTTTAATTCCGCCAACGGGTTTATTATATATATGAGTAGTCCATCACGTTTATAACATGGGATTTCCCATCACGTTTATATCATGGATTCCCCATCACGTTCCTATATGGGTAGTCCCATCACGCCGACAGGGCCTTGCGGTCCTCCCGACGGATGGGTGCTTTCGCTCTCTCCTTTGCCCAGCGCCTCTCTTGGGGCGGCTACGCCTGCAGCGCCAGGTTGCAGCTCATGCCGCTTCTGATGCGTGTGCCTGGTGCCAGGCTCTGGCTGACGACCACGCCGCGTCCGTTGATTCGCGCCTTGATGCCGCGGCTCTCCATGAGATAGACCGCATCTCGCGCGCCCATGCCGCAGACGTCGGGCACGTAGGCCTGTCCCACGACGGACCCCTTCACCAGCGTGAGCCGGTTGCGGGTGGTACTGTCATCGACGGCTCCCCAGACCGGGTCGCCACACTTGAAGTATCCCTTCCATCCGTTGATGAGGTCGAAGCCCAGGTCGTGGAGCACGAAGTCGGCTGCGTGGAGGTCTCCCTCCTTCACCCGCGGCAGCAGCACCGACGACGAGTCGCGTGCGTCCTCCATGCTCACCTTCAGGATCTGCGACATGATGCCCTCGGCAATGTTGTGGAATACCACACCACTCATGCCGCCACCCGAGGCGGGCAGTCCTTCCTTCTGTATGCAGACGATGCAGGAGTAGCGTGGGTTGTCGGCCGGGAAGTAGCCTGCGAAGGACAGCAGGTACTTGGTGCCGCCCGCCTTGTATCCCAGGGCTCCCTTCGACATCTGTGCCGTGCCGGTCTTTCCTGCCACCTCAAACTTGTCGCTGCCAGCCTTTTTTCCCAGTCCCTCGCTGACCACCTCGCGCAGGATGCGCTGTATCCACTCGATGGTCTGAGGCTTGGCGATCTGCTCCTTGACCACCTGCACCGGGAACTCCTGTACCACCTCGCCATCGCGCATGATCGCCTTGACCAGACGCGGGCGCACCAGTTTTCCGCCGTTGGCAATGGCGTTGTAGAACGTGACCGTCTGCAGCGGCGGAATCTGCGTCTCGTAGCCGATGCTCATCCAGGGCAGGGCCGTCTTGCTCCAGTTGGTGTACTGTCCCCTCTTGTTCTTCTTCGGCATGCGGATGACGCCCGGCACGTAGCCCGGGATCGGGACCTTATAGTCTGTGGCCAGTCCGAAACTGTGGATCTTCTGCACGAACTTCTCCGGCTGGTCGTGGTAGAACTTGTCAATGATGCGGCTCACGCCGATGTTGGAACTATACTTCAGCGTCCAGGGCAGCATCAGCGTGCCGTAGCCACCTCTCGACCAGTTGTGGTCCTTCATGTCGCGTCCGTACATGTTCCACACGCCGCCTCCCGTCTCGACCATGTAGGTCGTATCGACATAGCCGTCGTCGAGGGCCGCCATGATGGAGGCCGTCTTGAATACCGATCCCGGCTCCAGCAGGTCGCTCACCGCATGGTTGGCGATCTCCCTGTACTCTCCGTCGTCGCAGTGCTGCATGTTGACCATGGCCTTGATGTCTCCCGTGGCCACCTCCATGACGATCGCCACGCCGACCTTTCCGCCGATCAGTTTCAGCTCGTCCACGACGGACCGCTCCGCCAGGTCCTGCATGTTGACGTCGATCGTGGTCACTACGTCCGATCCGTTCTCAGGCGGCACGTCGGTGATGGTCAGAAACTTGCTGCGCACCATCATGCTGTGGCCAATGCCCTCCTTGCCTCGCAGCACGGAGTCGAAGGCCATTTCGAGCCCACATCGCGGCACGCGTCCGCCATACTGCTCCTTGTAGAGGTCGCCGATGGTGCGTCCTGCCAGCGACCCAAACGGATGCTGCCGGTAGGTGAACTTGTCGGCGTGGATTCCGCTTTTGTTTGCGCCCCTGCGGAAGACGGGCAGCTGCGAGACCTCCATCCACGTGTCGTAATCGACGCGCTTCTTCCACACCGGCCATACGCGGCTCCGCTTGGCATATCCCTTTTTCAGTTCGGCCTTGAACTCCTCTGCCGGCTTCTCGGGGAAGATCTCGTTGAGTCCCTGGCAGATGGCGTCGAGGCTATCGGCAAACGCCGTGTCCGTAGGGTTGGACCGCAGCGTCTCGAAGTCCATGAATATCTTGTATTGCGGCATCGTGGTGGCCATCAGCCGCCCGTCGCAACTCAGTATGTTGCCTCTCGTGGCCTCCAGCTTCACGCTGTCGCGTGCCGATTGCTTGGCCGCCTCGGCCCAGTAGTCCTTTTCTGCTGTCATGATGTAGAAGGCTTTTCCCAACACACAACATGACACCAGCGTCATCAATACCGACACCAGCATGTAGCGCGGTATTACCTTTGCTTCGTTCAGTTTACTCATTGTAGTTGCTTTTTAAGTTATCAAATGGGGTCCGTGCGGCCTTCCGGCCTTTTCCACGGGACCGTGTCGTCACTCTCCTTGTCCTCCCTCCTCGGGCACCTGTATCTTGTAGGGCGGCTGGTCCGGGATCTTCAAGACGCTGTCCTTGCTGTTGCGCAGCGCTTGGAGCACAAAGCTCAGTCGCGTCTTCTCGGTGTATTTGCTGCCCGTGGAGAGCGCCCTGTACTTCGCGTCTTTGAGTTTCGCCTCCAGCCGGTTGATCTCCTTGAGCTTCTCCTGCACGCTGTAGCGGTTGGTGACGGAGACGAAGAGAAAGAGTCCCACGACCGCCATCAGTCCCACGTTCTTGCGCATCACGCCCGTCTGCAGCATCTCTCCGCCGATGATCTGTCGGAGCGTGTAGTTGGTGGAGTGGGGGTTCTCGTCCTCGCGCGCCTGCTCCTCGATGGCCTGCCTGATGGCCTCGGCCACGCGCTCCGCCTCGGCCTCTTCCGAGGGCTGCTCCGTCGCGGCTTCCTCGCGGGCTGCTCTTTGCGCCTCGACGGTCTCGTCCGCGGCTTCTCCCTTCTTGCCAGCCGGCTTCCTGGCGGCCTTTCGGCCCTTCAGTGGTTCCTCCCGTTGTGGACGCACAGAGGCCTCGCCGGCAGCCTGTGTGGCCTCCGTGGCCCCCACGACCTCCAGCTCGACGGGCTGTCCCATCAGCGGCTCCTGTGTTTCCTTGTTGTTGCTCATCAGCGTTCTGTCCTTTCTGCTATTCTCAGTTTGGCACTACGGCTGCGCGGGTTGCGCTCCTGCTCCTCTGCCGTCGGCACGATCACCTTGTTGTTGACCAGTCGGTAGGGTGTTTCGGCCTTGCCAAAGAAGTCCTTGACGACCTTTCCCTCGGCGTTGCCGCTTCGCATCACGTTCTTGACGAGTCGGTCTTCCAGCGAGTGGTAGGTGATGATGCTCAGCCTGCCTCCCTCTCCGAGCACGTCGGTGGCTGCCGCCAGCAGTTCGCGCAGGGCGTCCATCTCGTGGTTGACCTCGATGCGCAGCGCCTGGAAAAGACGTGCCATTTCCTTCTTCTCCCGGCTCTTGTTTAGTAAAGGAGCGACAACGTTGGCCAATTCTATCGTTGTCGTGATCGATTTTTGCTGTCTTGCCTTGACGATGGCTGCCGCCATGCGTCGCGACTGTCGAAACTCTCCGTAGAGATAGAGCACGTCGGCGAGCTGCTCCTCGCTGTAGTCGCGCAGTAGGTCGGCCGCCGTCAGTCCGTCTCGTTTGTTCATCCTCATGTCCAGCGGCGCGTCGAAGCGGAAGGAGAATCCCCGCTCCTCGTCGTCGAAATGGTGGGAGCTGACCCCCAGGTCGGCCAGTAGGCCGTCGATATGGTCCACGCCGTAGTAGCGCATCCAGTTTTTCAGATAGCGGAAGTTGCTGCGCACAAACGTGAAGTTGTCCTCCGCCTCTGTGCCGATGTTGGCCTCTGCGTCGGCGTCCTGGTCGAAACTGTACAGATGGCCTGTGCCATGGAGCTGGCGCAGGATCTCGCGGCTGTGGCCTCCACCGCCAAAGGTCACGTCCACATAGACGCCACCCTCGTGGATGGCCAGTCCGCCGATGCTCTCCTGGAGGAGCACGGGCACATGATATGTCTGGGTAGAATCGGTCATTGTCGTGGTTGGTTGCTGTCGTTCTCGCTCTCTGCCGCGCCCGGGAATGCGCTCCCCATCCGGTCCTCCAGGGCCTGGGCGAAGGCGTCGGCGTCCATGAACGGACCTTCTCCCTCGTCGCCGCTCCAGATCTCGATGGCGTCGTCCATGCCGATGAAGCGCACCTGTCCCTCAATGCCCGCCATCTGCTGGTAGCGGCGGGGGATGAGGAAGCGGCCGTTGCCGTCGAGCGCCACGGGCTCCACGTCGGAGACAAACTGGCGGAAGACCATTTGGTCCTGGCGGTTCCAGCGGTTGAGGCGTGCGCGCAGGCTGTCGAGCATTTGGTTCCACACCGACTCGGGATAGAGCACGAGGCACGGCTGGAAGATGTCCTTGCGCAGGACGAGGCGCTCTGCGCCCGCCGTGCTCAGCACCTTCCGGAAGGAGGCGGGGAGAAACACCCGTCCCTTGGCATCGGTCTTGGAATCTATCGTTCCCAAAAATCGCATGTGTACTTCTTTGAAGAAAATATATTTTCGGCTTCAAAGGTACACATTTTTCCCCACATCTCCCCACGCTCCCCCACAAAAGTTTCAAAAATGTCTGTTTTTTATTGATTCAGGTATAGGACGCCCTCTTTTCCGTCCTTCGCCCGTCGGACCTCGGAGCCGCCCGGAAGGGCCCTGCCGAGGCGGTGGAAATGTGACAACAACATGAAATAAGGGCGTCCTGACCACTTTTTCGGCGGAAATAGTTGCACACTTTGAGAAAAATGAGTATTTTTGCGCATTGTAAGAGAGAATTGACGAAAAGAAAGAGCGGATGGAGAAGACTATCGACATCGAGAAAATACTCACCAGCAAACTCGGCGGCAAGGCGCGCCTCGTGCCCCGCTGCCTGATCAACTGGCTACGCAAGATAGCCCACGAGGACCAAGTGAACCAGTTCTTGTACGACCACCGCGACGAGGTCGGCACGCAATGGCTCACCTCCACCGTGGAGTATCTCAAGATGCATATCACCATCGAGGGCGAGGATAACCTGCCCTCCAAGGATGATGGCAAACTCTACACCTTCGTCAGCAACCATCCTCTCGGCGGACAGGATGGCGTGGCCCTGGGCAGCATCATCGGGCGCCACTACGACGGTCGCTTCCGCTACCTGGTCAACGACCTGCTGATGAACCTCCCCGGCCTTCGTCCGGTCTGTGTGGGCATCAACAAGACGGGCAAGCAGAGCCGCGACTTCCCACGCATGGTCGAGGCGGCCTTTCAGGGCAACGACCATATCATCATGTTTCCCGCCGGACTCAACTCGCGGATGACCGACGGGGTGATCCGCGACCTGCCGTGGAAGAAGACCTTCGTCACGAAGAGCGTGCAGTATCAGCGCGACATCGTGCCCATCCATTTCAGCGGACGCAACTCCGACCGCTTCTACCGCATCGCCAACTGGCAGAAGCGCCTCCACCTCAAGGTGAACCTGGCGATGCTCTTCCTCGTCGACGAGATGTATCGCAACGTCGACAAGGACTTCACGGTCAAGATAGGCAAACCCATCCCCTGGCAGACCTTCGACCGGTCGCGATCGGCCAAGGACTGGGCCCTGTGGGTGGAGGACCAGGTCTATGCGCTCTAAGGAGGCAGAAGAAGAGACAGAAGAAGGTTCAGAAGAAGAGTCAGAACAAGAGAATCCCCCCGTTTTACATCAAACTCTGGAAAAATGGAAGAAGAGATTATCCAACCCATCAGCAAAGAGGTGCTGCGCAGCGAGCTTACTCCTGAGAAGCTGCTCCGCACGACCAACAAGAGCCACAACGATATCTATGTGGTGACAGCCCACAACGCACCCAACGTGATGCGGGAGATAGGCCGGCTGCGCGAGATAGCGTTCCGCGCGGCAGGTGGCGGTACGGGCAAGGCCGTAGATATAGACGAGTTTGACACGTCGGACAACTGCTACAAGCAGCTCATCGTGTGGAACCCCGAGGCGGAGGAGATCATCGGTGGCTACCGCTATATCTTCGGACGCAACTGGCGGCTCAATGCCGACGGCCAGCCCGAGTTGGCCACCAGCCACATGTTCCACTTCTCCGACCGCTTCCTCCAGGAGTACATGCCCTACACCGTGGAGCTGGGCCGATCGTTTGTCTCGCTCGACTACCAGAACGTGCGCAAGAACTCCAAGAGCATCTTCGCGCTCGACAACCTTTGGGATGGTCTCGGCGCGCTGACGGTCATCAATCCCGACGTCCGGTACTTCTTTGGCAAGATGACCATGTATCCGAGCTACATCCGTATCGGCCGCGACATGATCCTCTATTTCCTCAAGAAGCACTTCGACGACAAGGACCACCTCATCGTGCCCATCCACCCGCTGAGCTACGAGCACCCCGAGGAGCAACTGGCCAAGATCTTCACGGGCGCCGACTTCAAGGAGGACTACCGCATCCTCAACCGCGAGATTCGCCACCTGGGCTTCAATATCCCGCCGCTCGTCAACGCCTACATGAACCTCTCGCCGACGATGAAACTCTTCGGAACGGCCATCAACGACGGTTTTGGCGAGGTGGAGGAGACGGGCATCCTCATTGCCGTTGACGAGATCCTCGACGAGAAGCGCGTGCGCCATATCGACAGTTTCGTCAAGGAGCACCCCGAGGCCCTCCATATCACCAGCGGCGCCAACAAACTCATTTACAAGGACCGGGCCTGACCCTTCCGCGAGGACCGGGCCTGACGTTTTCCTCCATCCCCCAACTGTATTTTTCCCCCTCCCGACATGGAATCGATCAAAGAAATATTCAGAATCGGCAAAGGACCGTCGAGCAGCCACACCATGGGGCCGCAGCGGGCGGCACAGATCTTCCTCAAGCGCCATCCCAACGCCCACCGCTTCGAGGTGACGCTCTACGGCAGCCTGGCTGCCACGGGCAAGGGCCACATGACCGACGTGGCCATCCAGGAGGTGCTCCGCGAGGCCGCCCCCGTGAAGATCGTGTGGAAACCGACGGAGTTTCTGCAGTTCCACCCCAACGGCATGAAGTTTGTCGCCCTCAACGGCTACGACAAGCCCACCGAGGAGTGGACGGTCTATAGCGTCGGCGGTGGCGCCCTGTCGGAGGGCAAGGGCAAGGAGGACCAGTGCTTCCGCCCGGAGCAGGTCTATAACCTCCACACCACCAAGGACATCCTCGGCTGGTGTGAGGACAACGGTCGTGGCTACTGGGAGTATGTGGCGCTTTGCGAGGACAAGGACATCTGGGACTACCTGCGCCAGGTGTGGCAGGTGATGCAGCGTGCCGTCCACCGTGGCATCGACCACGAGGGCGCGCTCCCGGGCCCCTTGCACCTGGCCCGCAAGGCCCCGACCTACTATACGAAGTCGCTTGCCTACAAGCCGTCGCTGCAGAGCCGCGGCCGCGTCTTCGCCTATGCCCTGGCCGTGAGCGAGGAGAATGCCTCCGGCGGCACGGTGGCCACGGCCCCGACGTGTGGAGCCAGTGGCGTGGTGCCGGGCGTGCTGGTCCATCTGGCCGAATTCCACAATTTCTCCGAGACGCGCATCCTCCATGCTCTGGCCACGGCCGGCATCTTCGGCAACATCGTCAAGTACAACGCCTCGATCTCCGGCGCGGAGGTGGGATGCCAGGGCGAGGTCGGTGTGGCCTGCGCCATGGCTTCGGCGGCCACCTGCCAGCTCTTCGGCGGCACGCCGTCGCAGATAGAGTATGCGGCGGAGATGGGCTTGGAGCACCACCTCGGCATGACCTGCGACCCCGTCTGCGGCCTCGTCCAGATCCCTTGCATCGAGCGCAACGCCTTTGCGGCCTGCCGTGCCCTCGACGCCCAGCTCTACGCCTCGCTCAGCGACGGCAAGCACCGCGTCTCCTTCGACAAAGTGGTGGACGTGATGAAGCGGACGGGCCACGACATTCCCTCGCTCTACAAGGAGACGAGCGAGGGCGGACTGGCCAAGGAGTTTTAGCAAGCGATTCAAACAACGATTTCAGCCAAAATCCTTGCGACCTGTACGGTTGAAACGGGCTGAAAGCCCAACAGACCATAGCCCAGGGCATCGCCCTGGGTATCATAGCAATCAACAATACGCCCTGCAAGGTAGGGTGTATTGGGTAATTTCAACCGTACAGGTCGGAATCTTTTCCCTTCGTTTTACCTCACCACCTGCTTGACGGTCGTGCGATGGCCTTGCGCGTCGGTCGCGGTGCGCACCACTACGCCCTTCGTGCCCTTGGCGATGCGCCGTCCCGTCAGGTCGTAGTAGCCTACGCGCGTGGGTTCCGTCGTCTTGGCCGTCTCGACAGAGAGGGTGGGGTCAACGGGCGTCAGGCTGGGCTTCGTGTAATAGACGTAGGGATAGTAGTAGCGTCCGCGGTTCACGCCCAGCGTCAGTTCGTCCGTGGAGAAGGACCGGGTGGCCGCGTCGTAGGCCAGCGCCGGGTGGTCTATCTCGTAGAGGCCATACTGCGCGTTGCCCTCACTGTCGGTATAGGGTTCCCAGCCGAAGGGGTAGAGATACATGTGGCCCGCGCCGTAGGTGGTGTTGCCATGGTCCACGCCCATATACTGCCATTTCTCCAGTTTCAGTTGGTTGCCCTCGATCGTTCCCTCGCACCACAGGTCCTTCTGCGTAGCGTCCAAGCCGCCGAGGAAGACGCGGTTGCCCTCGAAGACCACGCTGACCTCCTGGGTCATGCTGGCGTTGCCCAGACCGTAGTAGCTCATCTTGTACGCCACGGGCGTGGCCGTAGCCGAGGGCGAGGGCGCTGCTGCCGGCTTGCTATAGACCGCCACGGTGTCGCCATAGCCGTAGAAGAAGCCGTCGGCGGCCCCCAGTCCGATGAAGGCCGTGGCGTCTCCCACCTTGACCAGCGAGTCGCCCTGCTGCTCGAAGCGCACCACCTGCGAGTTGGCGTCCACCTTGGCGTAGTTGTTGCTGCCGTCCTTGACGTAGCGCCAGGCGTAGAGGATCGGGTCCTCGCCGCCCTGGTTGTCATAGACGGCCTGAGGCAGATGCACCTCGTAGCCGTTGCCGTCGGCCGCCTTCACGGCCTTGACCCACACCTCGGCGTCATCGACGGAGAAGAAGCCAAACGGATTCTTGATGTAGAGACTGCCGTCGTCGGCCTCCACCAGGTCGGCCACGCAGCCGTCGGCGAAGTAGTCGTAGATGGATCCGTCGGAGGGATAGACGTAGCAGCCCTCGAAGTAGTGGTTGACGTCTTTGTGGAGCGTGCCCTCGGGCTGGCTACTGATGATCGTGGAGAGGTCCGGGAGGTCCGATCGGTTCTGCGCCTGGAGGGAAAGGGTCGCTGCCAGGGCGATCGCAAGGGTCAATGTTTTCTTCATAAGCATAAGTATGTTGGATGTTTTCCACAAAAATACTAATATTCGCCCACAACGCCCGCCTGCCTGCGTCGAAATCTTCATTCACGCCCCCGTTTTCGCTCCTTTTTGCATCTAAAGGCCAAAAATATTCATAAAAAAACGGAGAATATACCCTGTCTTTGCGTTTTTTTTCGTAGATTTGCGGTGTCATTGTTTCTTTGACAGTATCTACTCATCAAGCACCTATCTCCATGCAAGACCTTGAAATCAAGATAAAGGTGACGCTCTGTCAGATGGACGAGCTCTCTGCCGAGGACCAAGCGCTCGTGGGGCAGGCCATCGAGGCCACGCGCCACAGTTATGCCGTCTATTCCCACTTCCATGTGGGGGCCGCGGTGCGCCTCCAGGACGGTCGTGTCGTCATCGGTGCCAACCAGGAGAACGCCGCCTTCCCCTCGGGGCTCTGTGCCGAGCGCACGGCCCTCTTTGCGGCCCAGGCCCACTATCCCGACCAGCCGGTCCTGGCGCTGGCCATCGCCGCGCGCAACGCCGTGGGACTGACGGCGCAGCCCGTCACGCCTTGTGGCGCCTGCCGCCAGGTGGCGCTGGAGGTGGAGGACCGCTACCAGCAGCCGATGCGCGTGCTCCTCTATGGCACCGAGGGCGTCTATGTCGTAGGGAGCATGCACGACCTGGTGCCGCTCTCCTTCTCCGACGGGGCGATGCGCTGAGGCCGTCTGTCCACACACACAATCACAATCGCTATGCTGAAAAACTATTATGAGCAGGGCAGGGTAGAGGCTGGCTGCGACGAGGCTGGCCGTGGCTGCCTAGCTGGCAGTGTCTATGCCGCCGCCGTCATCCTGCCTCCCGACTATCACAACGAACGGCTCAACGACTCCAAGAAGCTCACCGCCCGCCAGCGCTATGCCCTGCGCCAGGATATCGAGCGCGACGCGGTGGCATGGGCCGTGGGCGTCGTCACGCCGCAGGAGATCGACCAGATCAATATCCTCAACGCCTCGATCCTCGCCATGCACCGTGCCCTCGACCAGCTCCAGGTGCGGCCCGAGGCCATCATCGTCGATGGCAACCGCTTCAAGCCCTACCGCGACCTGCCCCATACCACCATCGTCAAGGGCGACGGCAAGTACCTCTCCATCGCTGCCGCCTCCATCCTGGCCAAGACCTACCGCGACGACGAGATGGTCCGCTTGGCGCAGGAGTATCCCGACTACGACTGGCAGCACAACATGGGCTACCCCACGCGAAAGCACCGCGAGGCCATCCGCCAGCATGGCATCACGCCCTACCACCGCCGCACCTTCAACCTCCTCGGATCCGAGGAACTGACCATCCCCTTTGACTGCTAAGCAATGGATCGGACACAATTGTTGACAAACGATGGTGTGCCAAAACCGAATAACGTGTTAGAGCTACCAAAAGGAGAAGGTCAATGACAAGCGAAAAGCTAATTGAAGCCATGTTTGTATCATTCAGTTTAGAACAGGCACCCTAAAAATTGATAAAAAAATGTTGGGTGTCAAACTTGGGATAAAGCCTAATATGAAAAAAAAGAGTATGCTGAGAACCTATCCAGTAGAACATAAGTGACACTATAGTCTAAGCATGCTAACACTCCAGTACCAAGCAAGTGAAACTCCAGTATCAGGCAGGTAGTACAAAAAGCGGTACTAAGAATAGAGAGAATAGATATCGACTGATACGCTTACGCCAAGACAACTGCCGAAGACGGAGGATATCCATCCACCCGAAGTTTTTCCCTTATGCGCGCATTGAGCTGGTACATTTCTTCGTTTCTCCTTCAAATTGTCTTTCCTCGGGGAGAAAAATTTGAAACCTCGGGAGGAAACAAAAAAACGCACCCCGAAAGTCGTCAATGACAACCCCGGGGCGCGCCCAAACAAATCTATCTTATGAGGAACTATTATATCACGGGAACCTTGATGGTGGAGCTTGTGCCGTCGGCGTAGCTTATCTTCATGATGTAGAGCGATCCGCTGAGGCCCGTCAGCGTAGCGTTGTAGCTTCTACCGTTGACGCTGAGCGTCTGCGTCAAACGCCCCGAGAGGTCGAAGACCTGGATGCGGTCGATGTTCTTGTCAACACTGACAGCCAGGGTGTTGCCGCTGACGCGCACGGTAGCGCCGCCGGTGTATTCCTTGCTGATGATGCCCGTGCCCTGGCCGTTGACGACATAGACGGGGATATTGATGACCGAGCGCAGTGCGTCGTTGGTGCGGATCTCAATCTTTGCCTCGTAGAGGCCGTTGTCGAGCTTGGAGGCGTCCACGCTAACGTTGACCTTGCCCGTCTTGCCGTTGGCCACGTCGATGTGGCGGTCGGCCACCGAGAGCCAGCTGATAGCCGGTGTGCGCTCGCCCGTGACGTTGGCGCGGAGGCAGTAGTTGTAGTTCATACCGAGGTCAACCATAGACCACCAGATGTCCTGTCCGATATAGGTGCGGTCGCCGAATCCACACAGTCCGTTGCCGTGGTCCACGCCGATGCAGTAGGTGCCGGCAATCATGCCCGTAGCCTGGTAGCCTATCCAGAGGTCCTGATCGCCGATGGTGATGGGCTGGTCGAGGACGACGTGGTTCCATGAGTCCTTGACGGGCTGGAAGGGCTGCTCGACGAGAAGGTCGCCGTTGTTGCTCTGGTCCTTTTGGCCGAAGATGACGATGCTGTTCTTCTTGGAAGGTGTGGAGACGTAGACGTCAACGCTGCTGAGTTTCATGCCCTTCAGGCTTGCCAGCATCTCGCCAGGGAAGTAGTTGGCGTAGATGGCGGTGTCGGCGTTGGTAATACCAATGATATCATACTGTCCGTTGTCGTATCTCAGCACATACTGGGTGGCGTCGTCCTTGGCAGGGTTGGCAGACGTCTTGGCTGCGGCCTTTCTGATCACCTTCATCTGGTTGGCCTGTGCGGGGGCTACCTTGTTGGTAGAGTAATTGGCCGTCGGCGCATACGGCAGGATATAGTTGAAGTCGACGTCGGCCGTGAGTGTGCCTGCACCCTGGTTGGTGAGTTCGATGGCCGTTGCCTTGCTGTCCTGCTTCGTCTCCATGTTGATAGACTTGCCTGACAGCGTCACGGCCGGAGAGTCGTCAGCATTCTTGGTCACGAGGGTGTAGTCCTCGGTCTCGCCGTAGTAGTAGTTGCCCTCGGGCATCGGTGTCTCGTAGGAGAGCACGATGCGCATCCGCTTCTCGCCCGGCATGATGTCGGCGTTCTCGGGGACGCTGATAGTAGCCTTGTTCTCCTTGTCGAAGATATAGGCCTCGGAGTTGTCAAAGACGCCATCGTTGTTCCAGTCCACCCATGCGCGGAGATGCACCTCGGCCTCGTTGGGTTCGACCTCGAGCGTCAGGGGCTGGCCCGGCATGATGTCGGTCTTGAGGTTGGTGCGGTCGGCATAGCTCTCCTCGCCCGACTCGCAGTCGATGTCGCCGATCTTCACGTGCTTGATGAAGGTGCCGCCATAGATTGGTGCAGACTCAGGATAGCTTGTGCCGTCGCCTCTGACCACGTTGGTCACGATGGTGTCAGCGGCAATCATATCGCTATTGGGCGTGACGTTCTTGATGGTGATGTGGTGGTTGCCAATCTCGGAGCAGTTCACGCGTGCATTGAACGTATATTTGTAGGACTCCAGCGACGGTATGGTAGCGTTCACCTTCTCCGTGGCTATCAGTTTGTCCTCCTGCCAGAGCTGGAGCGTCACGTTGTCGATTGCGTCGGAACCGATGTTGAAGAGTTCCACCTGCACCTTGCCATACTGGCTCGCCTCTGAGGCCGTGGGCGAGAGGATACGCGTAAACTTCACTGCCTTCTCGGAGATAAAGCTGCCGTCGCCATCGAGGCAGTAGCAGCAGGACATCTGGGTTCCCCATGCGGGCTCGCTGCCGTCACGACTATCCATCTTGACGAGAGCATAGCCTGGCGATGTGCTGGCCTTGAAAAGCGAGAGGTAGCAGTTTATGGATTCGTCGTTCTCATCAATGGCGTTGATCTGCATGAAGCCGTGCTCCATCTTGATATCCTCGCCCAGGTCAACGTTGAAAGCATAGATGTTACCGTCCATCGTCTCCACGCCAGTCTGCTCACCGATCACGTCGAATACTTTGCTATAGATCAAATCGCCTGGCAGACCTTCTGGGCCGTTGTCATTGTAGAATGCGATCTTCACTTTGATGGGCTTGGTCATATTGCCCTTCTCGTCGATTCCGCCACGCTCAGTGCAGGGAACCCATTCGATTTCCTCGCGGTTGAAGTAGTTGAACATGCCAAGAAAGCGTACGCCGTGGAATGTATAGTAGCAGTCGGTGAAGTGCTGGTAGTAGCTTGTAGCTACGTCCTTGCGGCCCTCATCGGCGCTACAGAATCCGCTCCATGCGTTGGGCTCGTCCTTGTACTCACCTCCGAAGACGGTACCATCAGGGCAACCCAGCAGGTCCTCTACGGTAACGTCAGCTTTGGCTGGCGATTTCTGGAGGCCGTCGAAGCGCATAAGTGGCATTGACTTGCCTTGCAGTCCAGCAGCGTCCTGTCGGACTTGTGCTGAAGTTGTCAGAGCCATCGCCGAGGCCAAGACGGATAAAAGAATAGTTTTTTTCATAAGCAATATTTATAAGTTTTTTGTCCTGCCAACATCATTGCTGACACGTTGAAAAGAATCACGGTGCAAAAGTACGACGATAGGGACAAATAGCAAAAACGTTCTGTTCCAAATTCATGAATTTGGAACAGAACGCGTTGAAATCGAGCGTTTTAGGATGGGGCGGGCTATGCCTCCACGTCTTTTTTGGCCATATTCTGGTACACCGACGGCGAGAGGCCGACCATCTTTTTGAAGACGTTGATGAACGTGGTGGGCGACTTGAAGCCCACGCTTTCGGCGATGCCCTTGATGGTGAGGTTGCCGTAGTGGTCCACGTCTATCAGTCGTTCGCGCGCCGTCTGTATTCTGTAGGTGTTGACGAAGGCGTTGAAGTTTTTCTTAAACGAGTCGTTGATGACCTGGGAGACATACTTGCTGTTGGACCCCACGAGCTTGGCCAGTTTGTCGAGCGAGAAGTCGGTCTGGCAGTATTCCGTCGTCTGCTCCATGACGGCCATGATCTTCTGCGCGATGATCTCCTGCTGCTCCTGTTTGAGGTTGCTGTCCTGGTATTTTCCCACGGCTTCCTTGGCCGCGTGCGCCCCCTTGATCTTGCCCTGCTCCTGCAGCTGCGACTGGAGGAGGGCAATGAGCTTGTTCTTCTCCTCCAGTTCGCTGGCGTTCTCGCGGTAGAGATGCTCCATTTTCTTTTGCATCTCGAGGTTGTCCTTGTTTTGCCGGAAGAGGTTGAGGTAGCTGTCGTTGAGCTTTCTCTTCTGTCTGTAGATCACGAAGAAGAAGATGCAGACACAGAGGCAGACGATCGTGATGCCGGCGATGACCGCCTGCTGCTGGCGTATGGTGCGCTTCCCCGCCTGCTCCTTCTCGTGGAGGGTGTCGATCTCCTTCGTCGTCTGCTCCACCTCGTGGAGGAAGAGTTTGTTCTTCATCATGTCAAACTCCCGCGTGTTCTTGCTCGAGTCCTCGATAGCGATATACTGCGTCTTGTAGTCGTTGGCCTTGGCGATGTCGCCCACCTCGTCGTAGTGGTTGGCGAGGCTTCTGATGGCCCCGGTGAAGTGGAAGAGCACGCCCTTGCGCTTCGCCGTCTCGTAGCAGACGTGGAGGTATTTCACCACGGAGTCGTTTTGATGCATCTCCCTGAAGCAGAGGTATATCTGCTCGAAGGCGTAGCACGTGAACTTGGCTGGCAGCTTGTGCTTCTCCGCGTAGTCGGCCAGGTGTCTGTAGCGCGCTATCTGCTTGGCGTAGATGCCCCGTCCCATCTCGATGCGTCCCTGTGTGTAGCTGCTCATGTAGGTGGCGAGGTCGTTTTTGTGGTCCCTCACGCGCTCGCTCATCTTGTAGTAGCGGTTGGCCTCCTTGAGGTTGTGCTGCTGGACGCAGAGGTTGGTCATGTTGCAGAGGATCTTATACTCCGTCTCCCTGTCGGGATATTTGCGGCAGAAGGCGAGCGCCTTCTTGTAGTAATTCATGCCCTTCTCGTAGTCGAGGAAGTAGGTATAGGCGTTGCCAATCAAGTTGTAGAGTTTTGCGACGTGGGGCTGCTTCTCACACTCCTCGCTGAGTTTCACGCCCTCCACGCCTAAGTCGAGCGCCTTGATGTAGCTGGCGCTGGTGATATAGAGTTTGCTCACCTCCACGTGGGCGAGGATGCACGTCTGCTTCTCCTTCTCCGGCATGTCCGCCCTGAAGCGTCGGCAGACCAGCGTGTAGAGGATGATGGCCTTCTGGGAGTCGCCCGCGTCGGCCAGCTTCTTCGCCGCTTCCATCACCTTCTCGCTCGGTTGCTTGTCGTAGCGTTTGGCCTCGGCGGTGTAGGGGTTGTGGGAGTCCGCCGCGGCCCTCGCCCCCACGGAGACGATCACCGCGAGGAAGAGAAGCGAAAGGAAGCGTAAAGTCTTATATTTCATATACATATAATGATGCAAAATGTGTATGAATTCTACAAGAAGCGCCAGGCTATGGCTCCGCCGTCACCTCCGTCTTGGCGGTCTGCCCCTCGGTCTTGGCCGTCTCCTCCTGGGGCGCAGGCTGGAGCGTCCGCTGGTAGCGATCCATGTCGTTGAGCAGTTTGACCGCCTCCTTCCACTGCTTATCGTGGAGCAGCTTGTTCTCCACGCTGCCCCGCTGGAAGTAGTAGGCCGCCACGATGTCGCCCGCGAGGATGGCCTTGATCACCTCCTTGTTGTGGTCGAGGTCTTTGGCAAGGTTGTGGTTGAGGCGCTGTTCGAGCGCATCAAACTCCGCGCGCGCGTCGTCGTAGTAGCCCTCGAACTTCGCCAGCTTCACCAGGTTCTTGAGCTGCTTCTCGCTCTCGCGGTCATACTTGAAGCCGCTCTGGATGACAAACGCCTTGAAGTCCTCGTAGTCGGCGTCGGAGAGCTCGAAGGTGGCTGCAGGCGCGATGGTCTTGTGCTCCTTGAGGTATTTCACCTCCCAGTTGAGCATCGCCTCCGTGGAGTCGAGTCCCGTCGAGGCGAGGTAGAAGGCGATGTTGGGCAGCGAGTCGGGCAGTACCTCGATGTCGGGCTTGATGCCGCCGCCGTCGCGCACGATGCGTCCGTGGCGCGTGGTGAAGGTATGGGTCAGCGAGTCGGGGATGTGCTCGGTGTAGCCTCCGCGCCCGTGGCGGTAGTTGATGGCCTGGATGCAGCGTCCGCTGGGGATGTAGTATTTGCTCGTGGTGAGCTTGATGACGCCGTTGTAGGGCAGGTCGAAGGTCGATTGCACCAGTCCCTTGCCGAAGGTGCGCGTGCCCATGACGACGGCGCGGTCGAGGTCCTGGAGGCTGCCGCAGGTGATCTCCGAGGCCGAGGCCGTCTGGTCGTTGACGAGGACGACGATGGGCATCACGGTGTCGATCGGCTCCACCTTGGTCGTAAACTCACGGTTGGCCTGCTTGATCTTGCCCTTCATCGTCAGGATGGTCTCGCCCTTGGGCACGAACATGTTGACGATGGAGATGGCCTCCTGGACGCTTCCGCCACCGTTGCCCCGCAGGTCGAGGACGAGGCTCTTCATGCCTTGGTGCTTCATGTCGAGCACGGCGCGCCTCACGTCGCGGGCGCAGTTCTCGGTGTAGGAGGTGAGGCAGAGATAGCCGATGCCGCCCGGCTGCACGCCGTAGTAGGCCACGGCAGGCTGCTGGATCTGCTCGCGGGTGATGATCTTGCGGAAGGTCTTGCCCGTCGAGGGGCGCATGATCTTGATCTCGAACGTCGATCCCGCGTCGCCGCGCAGGTGGCTGGAGACGTAGGCCGCGGGCTTCCCCGTCATCGTGGAGTCGTCGATGCTCACGATGACGTCGCCCTTGCGCAGTCCCGCCTTGGCCGCCGGCGTGTCCTCATACGGCTCGTCGATGACCACCGTCTTGCGCACCAGGTCGTAGCGGATGATGGCTCCGATGCCGCCGTAGCGTCCCGTCAGCATCAGGTCGAGCTCCTTGGTGTCGTCGGCGGGGTAGTACACCGTGTAGGGGTCGAGGGAGTTGAGCATGGCCCCCAGGCCGTAGCGCACCACCTCGTTGGCGTTGAGCGTATCGACATACATCATGTCGAGGTATTTATAGACCGTGTTGAACACCTCCAGATTCTTCGTCACGTCGAAGTTGTGACGATCGTTGTCCTGGGCGTAGCTCGTCGTTAGCGTACAGAGGGCCAGCAACACGCCGATTATCTTTTTGGTCATTTTTCTCTATTTTTGGGTTGAATTCGTGATTTTGTATGCGTATTCCACGACCATGCCAGCGAGGGCAGCGAGAGCCTTGGCGCAGGTGGCTGGTCAGGGGAATGTCTGATTTTAGATGCAAAGGTATAATTTAATAAGGAGATTTGGATGCCTTGGGTAGGGAAAAATGAAAAAAATCGGGAAAAAGGAAATTTTCTGCCCGAAAAGTTTGGTGGTTTCAAATATTCACCGTACCTTTGCACTCGCAATTCGGAAATGCACGGTTGCTTACTGCTTCAGTAGCTCAGTTGGTTAGAGCACCTGACTGTTAATCAGGGGGTCGTTGGTTCAAGCCCATCCTGGAGCGCACAAAGAGAGAGTTAGTTTTCACTGACTCTCTTTTTTGTGTATATCCCATGTGCCCGGGGTGGAGGGCCGCTTGAATCTCATAATAACTAACTCGCAGATTTCCAAATAGATATGAAAACAGACAAACACAAACTTCAAGCTGCCCTGGTGCGCTCCTTCTTCGACGCTTTCTCCTCGGGCGTGATCGACTGTGGACAGGGATCTGTCCAGGAACGCCGACAGCCGCAAAACGTGAAGCGGGCGATGCTCGACTACTACGAACAGATAGCCCCCGCCTTCTTCGAAACGGTCTTCTTCCCCCTAGCGGTCATCCATTCTGGCTACGAGGAGATGGAGCGCATGGTGCGCAAGGCGCATCAGCAGCGCATGGATATGAGGTCGATGTTGCTCGCGGCCTGTGGATCGGAGGCCTTCTACGAGGCGCTGGTGGCAGAGTATAAGCGCAACTTCTCCGCGCTGCTCGAAGGCGCTTGTCTCTCCGTGGCCGACCACCTCGCTGCCTGCGCAAAGCAGCAGGGCGAGGGCATTGATACCGACCAGGCGATCGAACTGACCGTGCGCGCGATGGTGCGTGCCTACGCCAGCGGACTGAGGCTCGCGGGAGGGCAGGGCGCCAGCTTCCGCCAGGCCTCCCTCTACCGCTTGCTCCTCGACGCGATGAACGTGCTGCTCCACGACGAGAAGCTTGACTATTCCGACTGTGGCGAAAGCATCACCGCCATGCTTGTCAAGGCCTGCGGATCGGAGCAGCGCTTCGCCGTGGCGACTGCCGAGATGGACCGCGCGCAGCAGAATATCATGGGCTGACGCCGCCCGGGCTGCAAGCGTAAAAAAAACAATGCCGCCAACGAAAGACCCGAAGGTCCGTTCGTTGGCGGCATTCATTATAGTAGGGCCCTGAGGGCCAGTGGTTTTACTTCACGACGATCTTCTTGCCATTCTGGACATAGATGCCCGGCTGGAGGCTGCTGCGGTCGCCCGCCACGCGCTGGCCACTGAGGCTATAGATGGGCGCGTCGGCCTGGTTCGCGGTCGTCTCCGTGCTCTGGATGCCCGAACCGTTGACGATGTAGATCTTCACGTTGTCGATGGCGATGTGCTGAGCCTTCTTCGCATTGTAGAACCAAGCGAAGTAAAGCGGAGAGTTCTCGGCGAAGCAGCTGGTGACGTCAAATGAGAGGTGCTGCGGTTTGCAGGTCTCGCCTGCGGCCAGATCCTCCACGTGGTAGCCGTCGAAAGCGTCGCAGACGTCGGCCCACTCGTTCTTGTTGTAGGAATACTTCAGGCCGGCCTCCGACTTCTGACCCGTAGCCTTATCGACGGTGCAGTAATCGATGTCAAAGTCGATGAAGACCTTCTCGTCGGCCTTCAGCTTGCTGTAGAGGCAGGGAGTCTCCAGGGCGGAGAACATATTGACGAGCGGAGAGATGGAAGAGCAGATAGAAGCGAAGTTGCCCTCGAAGCCACCACCGGAGACGGGGAGCTCAAACCAGTTGTCGAAGCGCCAGAGATAGTCTGTCTTCATCGACTCGTTGATGCGCTCCACGGCCCAGTCGGCGGGCAGCAGGCCGCTGTTGAAGTCCTCGTTGAAGGGCAGTCCATAGACGATCTCCTCGCCATAGCTCACGGCCACGGCTATCGGGAGAGAGACAACGCCGTCGGTATAGACCGTCTTGACATTGTACTCGTAGTCGCCCTCGGGGATGTTGGTGTCGTCGTAGGACGTGGCCTTGGTCTCGGCAATCTGCTTGCCACCACGGAAGACGAGATACTTCTCCACCGTATATTCCGAAGCCTTCGGGGCCTGCCAGGTGAGGTGGGCCGTGGCGTTGTCCTCGTCGATGGAAGCCTGGAGGTCAGAGACGGTGTTGCGCGTGCCGATGGCCACCAGCGTGCCCACCAGCTCCGACTCGCCGTCGGGGTTCTCATAGACTGCCTTGACGGCATAGTACTGCACGCCGCGGTTCACGCCCGTCTGCTCCGTGGCGCGCTCGTCGGGTTCGAGCCATCCGGCAAACAGCGCGCCGTTGGCGTAGCACTCGTAGTGGCTCGGCTGGCGGTCGCCCTCGGGAGCGTCCCAAGTCATGTTGACCTTGTACTTGCCCGTCTCCTCATCGTAGGCAGAAGTCACCTGCACGTTGCGCGGGGCATTGGTGCGCGGAGCAGAGAAGTTGACCTTCACCTCCACGGGCTCCGAGACGGCGTCGCCGTTGACGGCCTGCACGCCATAGGTGTATTCGCCCGACGCCTTGTTGGTCGTGTCGGTATAGGCGGTCGTCTTGACCTGCTTGGCCAGCATCTGGCCGTCGATCAGCACGTTGTAGGACGTGGCGCCCGTCACCTTGTAGGCGGAGCGCAGGGGGCGGGCCACCTTCTTGCCCGTCATGGCGAAGGGACGGTAGGCGGGAAGCGAAGCCAGCGGCTTGCCCTCGCGCGGCTGCGACGGAGCGGCTGCACCCGTGGCCTCCGTATAGAGGCTCACGTCGTCGATGGCCCACGTGAAATAGAGACCCGTGGCCTCGTCGTCCAGGTCGCTCAGGGCCTGGAAGGCCACGATGGCGTCGCCCTCGGAGGCATCGCCGAGATAGAGCGAGACGAGCTGCCAGTCGTCCGATCCGTTGCTGTCGTAGCGAGCGTCCCAGAGCGCCTTCCAGGTCTTGCCGCCGTCGTGGCTCACCTTGACATAATAATGGTCCTTGAAGTCCTCAAACTCGCCATACTCGAGCACCTTCGGGTCGATGGCGGTATAGAAGTTGAGATACTGTGCTCCCTTGGTGGCGGGCAGGATGAGCCACTCGTCCTGGTCGGCAGGCGTGCCGTCCTCGTGCTCGCCCACCTGGTCCCAGGTGACCACCGCACTGCCCTTGCCCGTGTGTCTCCACAGGTTCAGGTCCTCCTCGTTGCCCGTATCTTCCATCTCGGGAGTCGGGAAGCGAAACCAGGTGTAGGTCGGATCGTAGGTGTTGGTCGTCTGTACCTTCCAGCCTTCGGGGAAGGTCTTGCCCTCGAAGCCTTCGGTCAGCAGCGTGTCGGCCTGATCCTTCGCCAGTCGGTCCCAGGTCAGCGTCACGTAGCCGTCCTGTTGCACGGCACGGAGATTGACGGGTTTGGCGGGGATGTCCTGCGCGCAGGCCGCCGATGAGAACAATGCCGCCACGGCAAGCGAGGCGACAGAACGAAGCCACCTTGGCGTGGCCTTGTGGGTAGAATAATTAGCGTCCATAATCAATTTTTTTGATATGTTTTATGGGTGCAAAGGTAGTGACAAAAAGGAGGGACGCCAACCTTTCTCCGATGGAACCGTCACTTTTTCACGAAAAAGCAATAGAAAATGCGCTTTTTAGCATGATTTTTCTATGGATATTCGCTCCCTCGAAATCTTTTGATAGATGGAAGGCTTCATGCCCGTGAGCCGCGTGAAGATGTTGATGAAGTTGGCCTGCGACTTGTAGCCGACGCTCTCGGAGATTGCCTTGATGGTATAGTGGCCATAGCGATCGTTGTCGGCGAGCCGCTGCATGGCCTCCTTGATGCGGTAGTCGTTGAGGAAGGAGCGGAAGTTCTTGCCATAGCCCTCGTTGATGGCTTCCGAGACGTAGCGGGGATTGGATCCCACGAGCTGGGCGAGGCGGTCGATGGAGAAGTCGGTACTGCAAAACTCCTCCACCTTTCCCATCACGCGTCCGATGTCGGCGAGCAGGGCGGCGCGTTGCTCGGTCGTGAGGATCAGCGATCGGGGAGCTGCCTCCTGAGTTTTTTCCTCCTGGTCGTCTCTTTGGTCGTCCCTTTGGTTGTCTCCCTGATCGTCCCTCTGCTTGTTTCCTTGGTTGCTCTCCAGGTTGCCTCCCTTGTTGTCCTCCAGGTTGTCCTCCAGGTGGTCCCCCTTGTTGGCGGCCTGTGGCGCCTCCTTGGTCTGGATGGGGGAGGCGAGGAAGAGCTGGCTGCGGTCGTAGAGGCGGTTGTAGGCGTGGTGGAGCTGCCGCTTCTGTGCCGAGACGATGATGAAGAGCACGATGATCAAGGCCAGGGCGATGGCGAGTGCGAGGAGCCAGCGGGCCTGGGTGCGTATCTGCTGGTTGTCGAAGATCTGCTGCTGCGTGAGCAGATTGATGGTGCTGGCGTTTTTGTTGGCGTCGTAGATATACTGTGTGTTCTTCATGGCGTTGAGCTCGTCGCTGTAGTGGAGCTTCTCCATCAGGTTGGCATACTCCATGCGGCAGGTCGAGGCCCGCGTGGCGTCGCCCTGCGCGTCGTAGGCTTGTGCGAGGAGATGCATCGTCTCGGCCAGAAACTCGTCGTGATTGGTGCGGCGGGCCCACTCCTCGTTTTTCTTGAGCAGCAGGATGGCGGAGTCGAGGCGATGGGTGTCCATATAGAGCTGGGCGAGACAGGAGTTGGTGTTGTCCACAAATGAGGAGTCCATTCCCGCGCGGATGGCATACTGCCGCGCCTGGATGTAGTAGCTGGCTGCTGCCGCGGGCTGGTCCTGGCTATTGGCCACGAGGCCGCGCCCCATCAGGATGTTGTAGCGATAGCCACGGTTGTGCTCCACATTGGCCTCCATCTGCTGGAGAAACACCATGCCGCTGTCGGCCTGGCCGACGAAGCACGAGGCCCCGACCAGGTTGTTGAGCACGGCGTTCTGCAGCGTCTTTTGGCCCGTCTTGCGACTGCTGCTTAGTGCCTTGCGGTAGAAGTAGAGGCCCATCTGGTAGTCGCCCTGCGTGCTGTAGAGATTGCCCATGCCGTTGTAGAAGCGGGCGGTCAGTTCGTTATAGCCCTGGTGCTCGGCGATGCGGAGGCCGTCGAGATAGCTCTTCATCGAGGCCGTATAGAGCCGCTGGTCGTAGAACTTGTCGCCGGCCTGCAGCAAGCGTGTGGCAGTGGTTTGGTCGCCACTATTGCCCTTGTCGCCTTGGGCAAACCCCAGGGAGGTGCCCCAAATGATAAGCGTGTATATGATGTAGATGATCTTCTTGGTCATGGTCTTTCCGCATTATGGACGCAAAATTAATAATTTTTCGCTGCTTATCCGCTGATTGAGTGTTAAAAGTCATTGTTTTGCGAAAAGAATGATACTTTTTGACCTTTTTACAAGCGAGGGGCGGAATTTTCTCTCAAGGGAGGGACAAAACTTCTCGCAAAGGATAGGGAAGGACTTTTGCGCAAGGATAGGGCAGGACTTTTGCGCGGCGGGCCTCCTTCGACTCTGGGCAAAAGAAAACCGCCAGCAGAGAGACGGTCGGTCTCCTGCTGGCGGAAGGGGTACATTTGTGCTTCCTGAAGCAGTAACGTTTTCTGCTTCCCGAAGCAGTATGTGTTTTACTTTCTCATGACTTTGCGCGTGTGGACGCTGCCGTCGGCCTGGATGTCGCGGATGATGTAGAGACCGCGGCCCATCTGGTCGGCCTCGATGCGCTTGCCGTCGATGGTGTAAACCTCGGAGCGCACGGTCTGGCTCTCCTTCGTCTGGGGCAGATCCTCGATGCCGTTGATGGCGTCGTTGAACTTAACACCCTCGACATTCTCGACGGCGCAGCCCTCCACGTTCTTGGAATAGTAGTTGACGAAGGCGACGATATTGAGGTTGTCTCTGTTCCACATGCGCCATGCCTCCTCGAAGTTGCCGGCCTGCACCTTGTCGTTCTTGGTGAAATAGACCGTGTTCAGACCCAGGGAGACCTCGTAGCTAAACTTGTTGCCGTCCCACTCGATGGGCTCGCCCCAGATGGAGTTGATGGCACGGGTCACGTGCTGGTGGGTGAACGATCCCTCGGCACCCATCTGGGCGTGGGCAGCGATGTTGTCCTCGGTCAGCATGACCGTGATGCGCGAACCATCCTTGGCGCTGCTGTTGCGCATACCCTCCACGCGGACCACGATGGTGGTGTCGTTGTCGCCGTAGCGTGCGGAGAGGTTGGTGATGATGATATTGGCGGGATCGCTCTGGATCTGCTGGATGAGGCTCTCGATCTCCATGGCGGAACCGGGCATGTAGGTGCAGCACTTGTTGCCAGCCGTGGACATGGCGTCGAACCAGGCGTTGCGGCCGAACATCATGGCCGGAGCGTAGGTGCCGCGGTCGTTGTAGAGGGAAGCGTAGTCGTAGAGGTCGGTCTTGATATACTCGCCATTGACCACGCTGCGCTTCGTGGTGAGCCAGTCGGTGTAGTACATCACGTGGTGGGCGGCGGCAAAGACCTCGCCCTCATAATCGGGATTCTCCAGGGCGGTGTGGAGGTAGCCAGCCACGCGCGGGCAGTTGGGGCACGACTCGGTGGTAAACTCCTCCAGCAGCACCTTGCGCTTGAAGCCCATGGCGATGTCGAGCGCGTTGTTGGTCGGGTCGATATCGGTCTCGTCACCGAGGTCGGTGATGTTGACGTTGATGGCCGACTCGCCATCGACGCTTCCCAGGGTCGGGTTGATGGTCCACTTCAGGTCGATATACTGACCCGAGGTGATGGTCTTGTCGAAGGTCGTGGCAAACTTCTGGCCAGCCACGGTGGTGGTGATGGTGAACTTGTTTACGGGGCGTGTGGCCTTGTTGAACACCGTACCGCTCATGGTCACGGATCCCGTCGTGGCGTTGAGCATGGCCTTGGCACCCGTGAGGGCCAGGTCATACTTCGGCAGGTTGTTGCCCACGATGACGGCCTCCACGCTGATGGCACCCTGTCCGTGGCGGTCGCCCCAGAAGGCATCAGAGGTGCTCTTGTAGTGGAAGGAACCCGTCTGACCCGGCTTCACGACGGAGAGGGCAGGAGTGCTGCCGCGCTGCTTCAGGTCGAAGCCGATGTAGAGGCGCTCGCCCGTGATGGCGTAGGGCGCGTTGAGCTCCACGACGTTCCAGCCCTTCTTGATGCGCGTGTCCGTCTTCATGGTGATGTAGCCCTCGGCCAGGTTCTCACCCTTCAGCGTCTTTCTCACCCAGACGCGCAGCGTGTCGATGTTGGAGCGGGAGCACAGAGCCACTCTGACTTGCGCCACGCTGTTGCCCTGGTAGGCTTCCATGGTTTCGCCAGGAAGCTGGATCGCAGCCGACACCCAAGTGTTGCCTTTCTGGGTGGCCATACCTTCACTGGCCACTGCGCCCTTGCAATAGCCCAACGCCAGCGTGTCCGACTGAGCCAGCAGCGGAGCTACCGTCAGAAGGGCGAGGAGAGTTAGTAAAATCTTCTTCATAAGAATCGTTTTTTATTGTTAATAGAATATGTTGTTGTCGTGACTGGAAAACCATTGATGACGGCGCAAATTTAGGAGATAATTTTGATATGACAAAATAATAGTTCGTAATTTTTGCTTTTTTTCCTCAAATAGCGCTTAGTTTTGACGGATTTTGTTACCCATCTCAAAGTTTGATTCTCCTAAAAGTTACCATTTGACACCCGAGGTTGTTCTAAATTTCGGTAGTAGGCTCTATCTTGCCCATATTTAACGAGATTTAACTTAGTTTCCAAGCATACTCGGTGGAAATTTGGCTATTTTTGCACTGAATCCAACTCAAAACGGTCTAACCGACCTCTTGAAAGGCGAGAAATCAACTAACAGTTTTATAAATATCAGCTTATGAAAAAACGAACCCTTCTCTTGGCAGTTCCGCTATGGATGCTGCTGTTCGTGCCCATACTTCCGATGTGGGCACAGGATTCCAAGGCGCAGCGCGTCTTGCGACCTGGCGTTGGCGACCCGGCCGGTACGCCCGCCAAGCGCGGCCCCATCGTGGGAGCCAAGCCGTGGCACCGCGAAGGAGGAAAACTGCGCAAGACACCGCGCTCGCTCGTGATGCCCAACCCCAACCAGCGCGTACGCCTCGCCAGTGCGGACGGCGTGGAGTTCTGGGGCAACGTCATCTATGCCAAATCGTGGGACACCCTGCCCAGCGACGCCACTCCCTTCTATGTGGGACAGTTCCGCGGCACCAACCCCATCACGATCCAGAACCTCTGCAGCGGCGCTGCCCTCGACGCCAACGGTGGTGGTGTGTTCAAGGATGGCATGTTCCGCTTCGTGAGCTATTTCAGCTTCCTCGGCGAGATCATGGGTCAGTACTATGAGTACGACATGGACACCTGGGAGATGACGCGTACCGAGGATGTCAGCAACCGCCCGGACCTCTATTGCTTCGACACCGATGTCGATCCTATTACTAATAAGGTGTATGGTATCGCCTACAACAGCGATTTCTCGGGCTATGCACTCAACGTCATCGACTATGCGAGCCTGACGACGCAGACCATCGGCAACCTGGATGTCTATTTCCTCGGCTTTGCCATCAACTCCAAGGGTAGCATGTACGGTATCAGCAGCACGGGTAAGCTCTGCAAGATCAGCCGTACCACGGGTGCCGTGACCGAGATCGGTCCTACGGGTCTCTATCCGCTCTACCTGCAGAGTGCCGCCTTCGACCGCAATACGGACAAGCTCTATTGGGCTGCTTCGTTTGAGAACTCGCCCTCGGGTCTCTACGAGGTGGACACCCTGACGGCAAAGGCTACGAAGGTGGCCGACTTCCCCGACGGCGAGGAGGTTGTCTGTCTCACCGTGGCGGAGGCCCTGACCGACGTGAATGCGCCGGCCAAGATCAACGACCTCTCTGTCTCCTTCTCCAAGGGCAGCACCAGTGGTGTGGCTACGTTCACCGCTCCGACCACGACGTTTGGTGGCGAAGCGCTGACGGGCACGCTGACCGCTTCCGTACGTATCGAGAATGGAGAGCCCGTGACCAAGTCGTGCCAGCCGGGCGAGAAGGTGAGCATCGACATCACGGCCCCCAAGGGCGACAACGTCATCTTTGCTGCCACCACCAATGCCGCAGGACGTAGCCCGCTGGCCAAGACCACCGCATGGGTGGGACCGGACAACCCCAAGGCTGTCTCCTCTCTGAAACTGAAGATCGACCCTGAGACGATGAAGTCCACGCTGACTTGGCGTGCGCCGACGCAGGGTACACACGGCGGCTATGTCAATGGTCCGCAGGTCACTTACGACATCGTCCGCTACCCAGGTCGCGTGACGGTGGCTAAGAACTACACCAAGGTGAAGTTTGAGGAAACCCTCGAGAAGGGCAAGCTCACTTCCTTCTTCTATGTCGTGACCCCGGTCTATGAGGGTCTCTACGGCACACAGGCCACCTCCAACAAGATTCTCATCGGCGACGCCTGCGAGGTGCCCTATGAGGAGTACTTCAATACGGAGGAGGACTTCAACCTCTTCACCATCGTCGATGCCAACAACGATGGTAGCACGTGGGAGTATAACGCCACCAATGGCGTAGCCTACTGTACGTTCAGCTCGATGCAGGCCAGCGACGACTGGCTCATCACGCCGGAGATCCACCTCACCCCGGGCCGCAAGTACAACTTCTCCTTCAGTGCCCGCCGCGGTATGACCAGCTATCTCCAGCAGATTGGTGCTTCCTTCGGCGAGGGCCTCGATCCCTCTACCTATACTGAGATCGTCCCGAGAACGAACCTTCCCGAGAACGAGTGGGTCAACCTCAAGACTACCGTGACGGTCAAGGCTGACGGTGTCTATCACTTCGGTCTCCACGACCAGAGCCCTGTGGACGGCTACCGCACCTACGTGGACAGCATCCTCGTCACCGAGGGCCCGCTGCTCAGCTCTCCTGATACCGTGACCGACCTGACCATCGTTCCGGGCGACTACGGAGTGGGCGAGGCTACCCTCACCTTCCGTGCCCCGACCAAGGCCATCAACGGACAGACGCTGTCTTCTATCTCCAAGATTGAGGTTCGCCGCCGTGCGGAGTCTGAGGACCTCATCCACACGTTCACCAACGTCACGCCGGGTCAGCAGCTGACCTTCACCGACAATGGCGCCCTGGATGGATTCAATACCTATATTATCACCGCCTATTCGGGCGACGAGGCCGGCGAGCCTGCCGAGCACCGCGCCTATATCGGATTCGACATTCCCGGTATGCCGACGGATGTCCGCGCCACGTCTGGCCTCGATGCCATCACGGTCGACTGGAAGGCTCCGAGCACCCTGGGTGTCAACGGTGGCTATGTGGAGCCCGATGAGCTCACGTACAATATCTATACGCTCGACCTGGAGGCCCTCGACTTCGTGATCCTCAAGGAGGGTGTGAAGGGTCTCTCTTATCAGCCGCAGGTTCCTATGTACGGCGTGCAGGATCTCCACTACTTCGCCGTGAGCGGTGTCTCCGACGTAGGCGAGGGCGAGTATGAGGCGTCCAACCTGGTCATCTCGGGTGCTCCCTACACGCTGCCGTTCAGAGAGTCCTTCCGCAAGGGCAACCTCGACAACAGCCTCTGGTGGGTGGATACCGACGACTGCTTCTGGCCGAAGAGCTACAACTCTGCCGACGATATCATCGGTTCTGCCGACTGGACGCCGAAGGAAAAGGGAACAGTGGCTTCCTTCAACTCGGGCAAGATCTCTCTCAAGGGTGCTGCCAATCCTGTGCTGCGCTTCTGGCACAATGGCGTACCGGGCCTGGACTACCACCTGCGCCTGGAGGTCATGACGCCGGACAACAAGACCGTCGAACTCAAGGATATCGACTATAGCAAGCTCACGGGCGACCGTCGGTGGATCGAGGAGGTTGTGGACCTTGGCGACTATGCCGCCTACGACTTCATCGTACTGAAGTTCCTCGGTGAGTGCAACGACAAGGAGCTCCAGCGCCTCAGCTTCGACGCCGTGGAGATCTACGACGTGCTTGGCCACAACCTCTGTGCCGTCAGCACGAAGCCTACGCTCACGGGTACGGTCGGCAACGTAATGGAGGCCGGCGTCACCGTCCGCAACATCGGCGAGAACGTGGAGGACAACTTCACGATCGACCTCTACCTCAACGGTCGCAAGGTGGCCAGCCAGAAGGGTGGTCCGCTGGATCCGTTCCGCTCAGAGACCTACTACCTCAACTTCACTCCGAAGGTGGAGGATGCAGGCCAGTGTGAGGTCTATGCTACCGTACAGCCCGCCAGCGAGGATGATGATCCCAGCGACAACACAACGGCGAAAGTCAACATCAACGTCAAGGAGCCGGAGCTGCCCACCGTCACCGACCTGTCGGCTAAGCGCAAGGGCAACAACATCAACCTGGCCTGGACGAAGCCGACGAATACTTCCCGCACCGTCGTGGAGGACTTCGAGAGCTACCTGGCTTGGAGCAATGGCGAGAAGATCGGCGACTGGAAGACAGTCGATGGGGACAAGCTGCCGACGATCGGTATCAGTGGCTTCCTCTTCCCGCATTGCGGAGATCCGATGGCCTACATCATCTTCGATCCCGTCGAGATGGGTCTCAGCTCTCTCCCGCGCTTCGTAGCTCACTCGGGCACGCAGTATATCTCTTCTTGGGGTACCTACGATGAGGCTGCCGACGATGGTGGCAAGAGCGACGACTGGCTGATCTCTCCGGAGCTCGACGGTCGTGCACAGAAGATCGACTTCTGGGCCAAGGCTGCTTCCCTGACCTACGCACCGGAGGCCTTCGAGATCCTCTACTCCACCACCGGCGACAACGTCGAGGACTTCAAGCTCATCAGCACCCACGAGGCTGAGGGTGACGCTTGGTACAACTACGAGGCCAACCTGCCCGAGGGCACGAAGTATTTCGCTATCCGTTGCGTCAGCGAGAACAAGTTGGCTATCTTCGTCGATGACATCACCTATCACGAGGGTCAGTTGACCATCCTCAACTACAATGTCTATCGCAACGGCGAGAAGATCGGAACGGCCAACGCCAACGCCACTTCTTTCACCGACGCAGGCAACGATGGCGACATCTACACCATCACCATCGTCTATGACGAGGGCGAGTCAACCTTCAGCAACGAGGCCGGCATCACGCTCGGCGTAGAGGAGCTGACCCAGGGCCGACTCAATGTGATGACAGGTCGCGGCACCGTGACCGTCAGCAACGCCAATGGCAGCGACGTCACCATTCTCACTACCGACGGACGTCAGGTGGCCAAGGCCGACAACGTCGATAAGGAGACCTTCCATGTGCAGCGCGGCACCTATCTCGTGCGCGTCGCCGAGCATGTCTTCCACGTGGTAGTCAAGTAATCGGATTCATAGCAAGAGGACAAGCAGACCAACCAACGCTCCCAGAGCGGGTCTGCTTGTCCCTTTAACCAATCATTAAAACAATAATAACTATGTACAGAATCAGACATCTGCTGCTCCTGCTCACCGTGCTCTTTGCCGGATACAACGTACAGGCGCAGACACAAAGTCCGTACAAGTACGACTTCAACTCGCCGATCGACACCTCCGACCCGGAGTTTGCGCCCTTGGGCTGGGGCCATATCGTCGATGCGATGGTGGTTCGCTCCAACACCTACTACGTCCAGTACGCCTATCAGGCTACGGGCGGCGTGGATGATTCGGGCTGCCTGCACATCGGTTCGCAGACGGTGACGGACAGCCTCACCCAGACCCAGACGCTCAACGACATCTTGGTGCTTCCTCCTGTCGGAGGTACGGTCACCGTCGATGTGAAGGCGTTGAACTATGGTAGCGATATCAAGTTCTATTATGTCAACTTCGAGGACGGTAAGTTCACGACCGATGGTCTCATCGACATGCCGGTTCCCGAGCTCTCCGAGGACCGCTTCTGCACCATCACCGTGCCGGAGATGGCCGAGGGAACTTACATCGGTATCCGTGGCAACAGCGTCCTGATCGACAATGTGACGGCTGCGACAGCTGAGGTGACTCCGCTGCCTCGCATGAAGGTGCTCAAGGTGAGCGATGCCAATCCCGAGTATGTGGATGCGGCAAGCGATGGCAACTTCACGCTCAACTACTCCGTCCAGCTCCGCAACAACGGACAGCGCGACCTCAAGGTGGGCGATGAGAACTACTCGCTCTCCCTGGTCAACACCACGCTCAACAACCGTGTGGTGGGCACGACGGTCATGACGGAGGATCTCTCCCTCGGCGCTGAGACCACCGCCACGCTGACTGTCACCCTGCCTTACGCTTCTTATCCCAAGAACTATGCTTACGCCGTCCGCGACAACCTCACGGGCGATCTCACGCCTTGTGGCGAGCGCCAGGCCTATCCCTACGAGCCCGTGGCAACGATGCTCGACCGTAGTGGCAAGCCCGTAGGCGACGCCATCGACCTGGGTATTGTCCAGGGCGAGGTCACCTACTCCTATCTCCTGCGCAACGACGGTGCTACGCCGCTCGATATCACCAATGTCTCGATGACGGGTGGATTCTCCACCGCCTTCAAGGCCCAGCAGGTCGCTCCCCACGCCGCGCTGACCTTCCCCATCACCTTCGGACAGGTGGGTACGGAGAACCAGGGCACGCTGACGCTGGAGACCAACAGTGGCACCGTGGAGATCGCGCTCTCGGCTACCTCTGTGGCAGCAAACGAGATGTATGCCAACTTCGAGAATGGCAAGATGCCGGCCGGCTACATCGTCGGCGAAAGTTGGTTCATCAGCGATTTCCCCCTGCAGGCCAACCTCCCCAACAACATCTATTGCGCCCAGGCGCAGTATGACGTAGAGCCTACGCGTCTGATCACGCCGATGCTGAAGGTGAAGAGTGGCGACGTGCTCCATTTCGATGCTGCCCGCCGTGACGACGCTACCTTCCTCCGCGTTTACTATTCTACCGACAGAAAGAACTGGACGCTTGCCCACACCATCGAGGGTACGGGTACCGACAACAACACGTTCAGTCCCTTCAACCTCATCTCCGACTCTCGCTACAGTGGCGAGTTCCGTTCCTACACGGTCGAGAACCTGCCCGCAGGCAATCTTTACCTCGCCTTTGAGTCGGCTGGTGCGCGCCTCGACAACATCTACGGCATGGGTTATGCGAAGACTTCCCACGACGTGATGTTCCAGCTTCTCAACCTCCCCACCGTGGCTACCGTCAATAGCGAGAGCCAGGCCAGCGTGAGAATCGTCAACAACCACCCGGCCGATATGGCCAAGGGTGCCTACGCCGTCAGCCTCTACCGCGACGGCAAGAAGGTGGCTACGGCTGCCGAGGCTGAGTTCCTCGCTGGCGAGAGCCGCCTGTTCGACCTGACGTTCACGCCGCACGAGGGTGGCACGGCCAACTACTATGCTGCCTTCGAGGTGGGTGGTCAGATTCTGTTCACCTCCGACACCGTGGCAGTGCAGGTACTTGCCGAGACGAGCAACAGCCTCGTCCAGGTCGGCAACCCCACCTTCCCCGTCACCAACAACAGCACCCCCGTTGCTCCTTATTATAAGCACAGCGAGAGCGACGCCATCTACAAGGCCGCTCAGTTGGGCCTGGAGCCTGGCACCCGCATCAAGGGTATCATCATCCGTGGATGGAACGAAAGCAAGGAACTTCCCACCAACCTGAAGGTGTGGATGTGCAACACCGACGATGCCGTGTTTACCTCGCCCTTCGCAGTCCACAATACCGACACGATGCAGCAGGTCTTCGACGACGTCTGCACCTTCCCGATCGCTGGCAGCAAGACCGAGACCGCGGAGATGATGAACATCACGTTCAAGAACTCCTTCGTCTATGACGGCCGCAACCTCAGCATCTTCATGCACGCCGACGTGCCGTCAGGCTATTCCAACGTACGCTTCGAGACCGACAAGTCTTCCCTTCAGGGACAGTCTGTTCATCGCAAGTCTGATTCCGACCTCGCCGACAAGGACTTCACTCTCTCCGAGGATGGTGCTCCTGTCATCACCTTCGTCACGGAGAGCACGGCTTCCACGCCGCTCACGGGTGTGGTGACTGCTGAGGCCGATGGTACGCCTATCGCCCATGCCAACGTCACGCTCACTGCCGACAACGTGCAGTACGCCGCTACCACGGCCGAGGATGGCAGCTATCAGCTCAACGTCTTCAAGACCGACCGCGCCTACACCTTCCGTGCCGAGGCCATCGGCTACGAGCCCTACAAGCAGGAGGTCAGCAGCTTCGCCGATGCTGTCAACGCTTCCCTGAAGGAGGGCCACGGAGTCTATATCGACAACGTCACGATGCCGGAGACCTTCACGGTCAACAACCGCTCCAACATCTTGGTCGATGTGATGAACATCGAGCCTACCGACCTGGAGGCTGGTGCCTGGACGGCCAGCCTGGTGGACGGCGAGGGCTATGAGAAAGTTTCCTATGCCACGCCCGCTCTGAAGGCAGGCGAGAAGGCGACGCTCAACTTCCGCTACACGCCGCACGCCGAGGGCGAGATGGTCCTCCGTGCCAAGATCGTTGCCCATGGCACGACCACTCAGTCCGCGCTCTTCCAGTATGTCGTTGCTCCGGAGTCAACGGGTGGCAGCGTGCAGGTGCTCGATTCGACCAACCTTGCCGATTATGCCGTGCCTGTCCGTCTCTACGACAAGAACTCTGAGAGCCAGACCATCTACACGGCCGACCAGCTCGGCATCCCCGCTGGTTCTACGATCCAGCGCATCGCCTTCCGCGGCTACCAGAGTGGCTTCACCACCAAGGAGTATGAGGCCAACCTGCGCGTCTATATCGAGAATACCGACGACGACTATGAGCTCGGTTTCGTCGCTGCCGACACGACCGCTATGACCCGCGTCTATAACGGTACGCTCGAGGTCAAGAAGGATGGTACGAAGAAGAATCCTGCCGAGGTGATCGTCGTCGAGATCCCCGAGGGCTTCCGCTATACGGGCAAGAACCTGCGTCTCGCCTTCCATGTTGAGGCCAGCGAGTACACGAAGATGTCCTTCGTCACCGACAAGAAGGTGAGAAACTCCTTCTACCGTGGCGATGACAACCTCGACAAGTTGGCTAATGCCTCTTGGGACCAGAACGAGTCGCCGGTGATGTATTTTGAGGTACAGAGCACGAACGAGTTCTCAGGCCATGTCACCAATGGCAAGGGTGTGGCCCTCGCCAATGTCAGCGTCCAGCTCCAGAGTGGCGACGTTGTCTATAGCAGCACGACCAATGAGGAGGGCTACTACCAGATGAAGGTCGCTCAGCCGCTGCTGAAGTACAACGCCATCTTTATGTTCGACACCTACAAGACCGATACCGTTGCCGTTGACTTCCTCAGAGGCGATGTCGTCCTCGACCACCAGATGGCTCGTCCGTTCCGTCTCACGGGTTGCGTGAAGGGCTTCAATGGTGCCACCACCGACGTTCTCGACGATGTGACCGTGAAGCTCGTCCAGGGCGACATGGTGCTCACGACCGAGACCAACGACAATGGCAACTACGCGCTCGACGTCCGCGATGCCGAGGGCGAGTACCAGCTCATCTTCGTCAAGGAGAAGTATCAGAGCGACACGACCGCCGTCACCTTCGACCAGCAGTCGCTCGTCCGCGAGGCTACGCTCCTCCGTCTGAACACGCTCTCTGGCACGATCTACGCCAAGCGTGGCGAGGCCGATCCCGAGCCGCTGATGGGTGCCACCATCAATGTGCTGGGTCTTGCTGGCGCCACGGGCAACTTCCTGCTCGAAAGCGATGCCGACGGCCACTTCTCTGTCGATATTCCTGCTGGCAACGGCCTCTATGGCATCTATGTCACGATGGTGGGTCTCAACGCCGCCAACAAGACGGTGACGATGAGCGGCGACGATTTGCAGGCTCCCGACATCATCCTGCTCGATGCTGCCGCAGCCGGAGTTGATGGTGTCGAGATTAACGACGCTGCCCGCCAGGGCGATGTCTTTACGCTCAATGGCGAGCTGGTGGGTCGCAACCTCGACCTCAACACGCTGCCGAAGGGCCTCTACATCGTCAACGGCCGCAAGGTGGTTGTCAAGTAATCGACTTCATTTGTAGTCTGGGCGACTACTATGCGCGCCCATGACTTCCTTCTATTTCCCTTCCCCTTTCGAGGCATCAGTCCTCGGAAGGGGATTTTTTAGTATGCGCCACTTGAAATAATTCTCCACTTTCCTCGTTTATATTACGACGTAGTATGTCGATTGCCTATATTACGCGTAGTAGGTCGATAGCCTATGTTATGACGTAGTAGGTCGATAGCCTATGATGCGGCGTAGTATGTCGATCGCCGAAGGTCCGCCCTTTGCCGTGGTGGCAGGGTAGGGGACCGTTTGGCACGAAACGAACAAGAAAGAATGGAAAAAGAAATCAAAGGTTTTGTCCGCGACCTGGTGTCGCTGGAGAAGAAGCCCGTCCGCGGCCTGCTGGTCGTCGAGTGGGTGGTGATGGCCTACCTTGCCCTCACGCTTTTGCTGATATTGTTCTTATACACGAAGTTGCCCGAAGCCAATCTGCTGGTGATGGGCCGTGTGCGCGTGCTTGCCATGACGGCCGCCCTCTGGCTGGTCTATCGTATGTGGCCCAGTCGTCTGACGCGCCTCTTCCGCATAGCGGGCCAGATGAGCCTGCTTGGCGTATGGTATCCCGACATCTATGAGATTAACCGCGTGCTCCCCAACCTCGACCACGTCTTCGCCACGCTGGAGCAGACGCTGTTCGGTTGCCAGCCCGCCTTGCTCTTCCACGAGTGGCTACCCTCGCCCTGGTTCAGCGAGGCCTTCGACATGGGTTATTTCAGCTACTACCCCATGATAGCCCTCACTGTGTTCTACTACTTCTTCTGCCGTCCCCGGGAGTTTGAGCGTGCCTCGTCGGTGGTGATGATCTCCTTCTTCCTTTTCTACCTGATCTTCATCTTCGTGCCCGTCGTGGGCCCCACGTTCTACTATCATGCCATTGGCATGGAGAACGTTGTGGCGGGCGTCTTCCCCAGTCTCCACGACTATTTCAACACCCATACCGCCTGCCTTCCGTCCCCTGGCGACCCTGCGGGCCTGTTCTACCAGCTTGTCGAGGAGGCCAAGGAGGCTGGCGAGCGTCCCGTGGCTGCCTTCCCCAGTTCCCATGTGGGCATCAGCACGGTCTGCATGCTCCTTGTCTGGCACGCCCGCAACTACAAGTTGCTCCTGGCCTTCGCCCCGTTCTATGTTCTCCTTTGCTGTGCCACGGTCTATATCCAAGCCCACTACCTCGTCGATGCCCTCGTCGGACTGCCTACGGGTGCGCTCTTCTTCGCCCTCTCGATGTATTTCACCCGCAGGATGGGTAAAGCCCAGTAGATCTTATGCCATAGATATAAAAGACGAACCAACGAATGGAAATGATAGATAAAAACATGAAGTCCACGAAGACCAGCGAGGCGCATCCCAGGGTGTCCATCATCACCGTGACCTACAATGCCGAGTCGCTCTTGGCACGAACGCTGCAGAGTGTGCTTGCCCAGCGCTATGCCGACAAGGAGATTGTGGTCGTCGATGGCCAATCCTCCGACGGCACGGTGGCCGTCATCCAGCGCCATGCCGCCGCTATCCAGTCGTGGGTCAGCGAACCCGACAAGGGCATCTATGACGCGATGAACAAAGGCGTGCGTATGGCCACGGGCGACTGGATTCTCTTCATGAATGCAGGCGATACCTTCGCCAGCGACGACGTCCTTCAGTGCCTCTTCGACGCTGTGGATCCAGCGCAGGCCGACGTGATCTATGGCGACGTGGTGAAGGGCGGCGTAGTGAAGGCCGCGCCGCGCCAGTACCGCCTCTACCATCGGATGCTCTTCTGCCACCAAAGCGTGTTGACCCGCCGCTCCTGCCTGCTCGCCACACCCTTTGATATCCGCCATCGTCTCTCTGCCGATTTCAAGTTCTTCCTCCTTCAGTATCAGCGCGGCGCCCGCTTCCAGTATGTCCCTCTCCCCGTGTCCGTGTTTGATACGGGCGGCGTCTCCAATCGTTCCCGTTCCAAAGGCTTGCTCGACAATATCCGGGTGGTCTGCGAGGTGATTCCCTTCCCCCAGCGCCTCCTGTTTGTGGCGCGCCTGGCCGTGCCCTATCTGATGTGTCGCCTGCGGGGCAAGTGACCTTTCCCCCTCGTTCCCTCCGGTCCTCCTCCAGCCCCCGCAGAAAGTATTTGGCCCAATTATTTGTGTCGTTCGGCGATAATTCGTACTTTTGCAGATTATATTGCCGTATATGATTTCAGTAGTCATCAACACTTATAACGCCGAGCGCCACTTGGCCGAGTGTCTCGAAGCAGTCAAGGACTTCGACGAGATCGTGGTCTGCGACATGGAATCGAACGACCGTACCGTAGAGATTGCCCAGCGCTATGGCTGCAAGATCGTGACCTATCCCAAGGGCGACTGCGTGAGTGCAGAACCAGCCCGCACCTTTGCCATCCAGAGTGCGTCGAGCGAATGGGTGCTGGTGGTCGATTCCGACGAGATTATCACCCCCGAGTTGCGCCAGTATCTCTACGAGCGCACCCAGGTCGATGACGGCGTGAAGGGACTTTACATCGCCCGTCTCAACAAGATCTTCGGTGCCTATAACCGAGGCTGGTCCAACGACTATCAGTTGCGTTTCTTCATACGCGAGGGCACGGAGTGGCCTCCCTACGTCCACACCTTTCCCAAGGTCAACGGCAGGGTAGAGAAGGCCCCGAGACGATACAAGATGCTGCACCTGGCCGACGAGACCACCGTCCAGCTGATCGCGAAGATGAACCAATATACCGACAGCGAGGTGGAGAAGAAGGCCGACCGTGGTCTTGGCGTCGTGGCGTTGTTCACGCGCCCGTTGTTCCGCTTCGTCGTCAGTTTCTTCTTCCGTGGCGGTTTCAGAAACGGCAAGCGTGGCCTCCTTTGGGCCATTCAGGAAGTGATCTACCAATTGGTTTTGGTGTCCAAGATAATAGAGAAAAAGCTTAGGGAACAAGCGTGATCGAGTCGTGCGCCACGAGCCCAACTCCCGTGGCCGTCGGCGTGGTGCTTTGACCTGCCCACCATGACGGGTACACCATTCATGCTTTTCTCTCATTATATATATAAGACAACACTATGGAGCATCTTTGGGGACAAATAGGGTTGGCATGCTTGCTCTGGCTGGGCAACTACGCCCTCTATCGTGCCTGCAACCACGGCATTTCGCCCAGTGCCAAACTACAACAACTGTTGCGTTACCTGCCCGCCTCTCTCGTGGCCGTGCTTCCGCTGGCCGTGACGGAGACCTGCGTCGTGCAGTCGGCGGTGCTGAAACTCTGGATCGTCGCCGAGCTTTGGGCCGCGGCTTTCCCCTTGACCTACCATCTGACCTACCGCAAGATCTCCCCCGACTACGACAACCAGATCGACCCCGCCTTTGCTATCTATCTCTTTGGCGTCCTGGCTGGTCTCTCCGTCCTCCTTCCCTCCGTCTGTGTGGCTCCGCTGCTGGTGCTGGCCCTCGTCGCCCCGCTGTTTCTGATAGGCTATTACCTCCTCTACCATCACGTCATCGACATGAATGGCATGTTGCTGATCCGTCAGACCAATTACAACGAGATCATCGAGTTTTTCCGCTCCAGCCCCTTGTGGAAGACCCTTGCCGGCCACGTCTTGCTATTGGGCCTCGTCTTGGCCTTTGTCCTGATTGGCCAACCGCTGGCCGTCGGTGCTGCCTCGCTATGGAGCAGCGCCCTCATCGTCGTCCTGCTGGGTGCGGTGGCCCATTATCTTTTCAAGCCCCGCCACAGCCTCTTCTCCCGCACGGGGCTGGCCAAGCTCTACCTCGACGTGAGCGAATACGCGCGCAGCAACAGTCGCTACGTTCAGAATCAGCAGCAGCGCATGGAGCACCTGGAGGCCCGGGCCCTCCATCCCTTGTCCGCCCCCCACACCTTCCTGCTGGTCATCGGCGAATCGGCCACGCGCGAGTATATGAGCGCCTTTGTGCCGATGGCGGAGGACACAACCCCCTGGATGCGCGCCCTCAGCGAGGACAGCGCCCACTGCGTCCTCTTCCCCCACGCCTACAGTTGCGATATCCAGACCGTGCCCTCGCTGGAGAAAGCCCTCACCGCCTTCAACCAGTATGATGGCGGCCAGTTCTACACCTCCACCTCCATCGTCGATATTGCCAAGCGCCTGGGCTACAAGGTCCATTGGTACAGCAACCAGGGTCATCTCGGTGCTGCTGACACCCCCGTCACCTTGGTCGCCGAGACCTCCGACGTGGCCAAGTGGACCAACCAGCAGTTGGGCAAGAAATATTATGACGAGGCGCTGCTGGACTTCCTCGGCGAGGTCGATCCCACCCGCAACAACCTCGTGGTGCTCCACCTTAAGGGAAGCCACTTCAACTACGAGAACCGCTTCCCCGAGGCCTGCCGCCAGTGGGGCGATGCCGACAACCACGACTTGGTCCTCAACTACAAGAACTCCCTCCACTACACCGACAGCGTCCTTCGGCAGGCTTTCGACACGCTGCGGGCGAAGTGCCACCTCCAGGGCATGATCTATTGCAGCGACCATGGCGTCGTCCCCAACCGCCAGCGGTTGCCCAACTTCTGGGGCTTCGGCTACACCTACATCCCCCTGATGGTGTGGATGAGCGAGGAGTATGTGGCGCGCCGTCCCGAGCGGGCCAAGGCCCTCCGTGCCAACAAGGACAAATACTGGACCAACGACCTGCTCTACGACCTGGTGTGCGGCGTGCTCGACGTGGCCAGTCCCGACTATAAGGAGGAAAACTCCCTGGCCTCGCCCACCTATCGCTTCGATCGCGACGACCTCACGATCATGAAGGGGACAATCCGCATTGCCGACGACCAGGACGGCGCCCCCGAGGCCGCCTCCACCAACTAACCCATACCGACTTTTATGCAGAAGATACTTTACTATACGGTCTATGGCCTCCTCTATGGCCTCTCCTTGCTGCCGTTGCGCCTGCTCTATGTGCTGAGCGACGCCATTTATCTCTTGATATATCACGTCGTCCACTACCGCCGCCGCGTCGTGTGGAAAAACCTGCGCTCCTCCTTCCCCGATCGCTCGGAGGCCGACCTGCGACGGATAGAGAAAGACTTCTACCATTGGTTTTGCGACTATGCGGTGGAGACCATCAAGTTGTTCTCCATCAGCGAGAAAGAGATGCGCCGCCGCATGGTCTTCAAGGGTACCGACCGTGTGGACGAATGCCTGCTCCGTGGCCAGTCCTGCGCCATCTACCTGGGCCATTACTGCAACTGGGAGTGGGTCACGTCCCTGCCCCTGTGGGTCTCGCAGAAGGGCCAGTGCGGCCAGATCTACCATCCGCTGGAGAATGCGGGCATGGACAAGATGTTCCTCACCATCCGCCAGCGCTTCGGCGCGGTGAGCATCCCCATGGCCGAGTCCATCCGTCACATCATCGCCTATCGCCAGAAAGGCATCCCGACCGTCGTCGGCTACATCTCCGACCAGAAGCCCTTCTGGTTCAACATCCACCATTGGTGCGACTTCCTCCACCACGACACCCCCGTGCTCTCGGGCACGGAGCGCATCGCGCGCAAACTGGGCCAGGCCGTCTTCTACCTCGAGGTCAGCCGTCCGCGCCGTGGCTACTACGAGGCCGAGTTCAAGCTCATCACCCTCGACCCCAGCCAGTTTGAGGAAAACCAGCTGACCGATCGCTATTTCCTGATGCTGGAGCACACGATCTGCGAGCACCCGGCCTATTGGCTCTGGAGCCACGACCGCTGGAAGCGCACCCGCGAGCAGTTCAACGACCGCTACTATGTGAAAAACGGCAAGGTCTTCGAGTACGACGTGCCCCTGAGCAAGCGGAAGTGACAAAAGGCCTCGCAGACGCCGTCCCCCTCCGACTTGCCCAGGCTTCTGCGCCCCTTCGGCGCTTCATGGCTAAATGGCTGAAAAACATGCCTTCTGATGCGTTTCTTGAGCCCGAATTCCCTTTATTAAGATTATTTTGCGTTTTGTATTCAAAAAAGTTGCAAAAGATTTGGTGGTTTCAAAAAAACGTTGTTAATTTGCACCGTGATTAGAAATCACGGGCGATTGTACGCAATCTGCCAGCAATGCACTACTCGCGGGAGCGTAAGGTAATTGATGAAAGGTAACAGCAGAAATCCACTACAGGGATGGGCGGTTGTTCTCGGTCATTCATTTCCCCACGCCTCCGCGTTTTTTTGTGCAGCCGTATTTCCTTAATAAAATAGAATACGTTTAAACCAAATAACGACGATATGGAAGTAAAGAATGCATTCGCGGGGACTTTGGAGTCAGGTGACATCCTGGTTCAGATTACCCCCTCGGAGGAAGAGAGCCTTCAGATCGACCTCGACTCGACGGTAGAGTACCAGTTCGGCGGCCAGATTCGCAAGGTCATCAAAGAGACATTGGAGAATTTGGGCGTGAAGAAGGCCCATGTGAAGGCTACCGACAAGGGTGCCCTCGACTGCACCATTCGTGCGCGCGTCACCGCTGCCGCAGTCAGAGCCACGGGCAAGGATGTCTGGGAGGATTAGTCCTCGTCCCGATATCCTTGGAATCTATACTAACGGAAGTCTAAACAGAACAAAGTAACCGACAGAAGAAGTATGCAGAGATTAAGAAGAACTATGATGTTCGTGCCGGGCAACAACCCCGGTATGATGCAGGACGCCTTCATCTACGGTCCCGACTCGATTATGCTCGACTTGGAGGACTCTGTGACGATGGCTGAGAAAGATACCGCACGTTTGCTCGTTTACAACGCGCTGAAGACCATCGACTACGGCACGACCGAGATGGTGGTGCGTGTCAACCCGCTCTCCACGCCGTATGGCAAGAAGGACATCGAGGCCGTCGTCAAGGCTGGCGTCGATGTGGTTCGTATGCCGAAGACGGAGACCGCCGATGAGGTGCGTGAGATGGAGGCCGAGATCGAGCGCGTGGAGAAGGAGATTGGCTGCCTTGGCCGCACGAAGATCATGGCTGCCATCGAGAGCGCGCTGGGCGTGGTCAATGCCTACGCCATCGCCACCGCCTCCAAGCGCATGATGGGTATCGCCCTTGGCGCCGAGGACTATTGCGCCAACCTCAAGACGCAGCGCACGCCGGAGGGCATCGAGCTGCTGCTCGCCCGTCAGACCATCGTCGTGGCTGCCCGTGCTGCTGGCATCGACGCCCTCGACACGGTCTATTCCAACCTCAACGACATGGAGACCTTCCGCAAGGAGGTGGAGCAGATCCACAAGATGGGCTTCGACGGCAAGTCTATCATCAACCCGCGCCAGATCGATATCGTCAACGAGGTGTTCACCCCGTCTCAGAAGGCCATCGACAAGGCCATGGCCGTCGTCGGCGCCATCAAGGAGGCCGAGAAGCGCGGTTCGGGTGTGATAGCATTGAACGGTAAGATGGTCGACCGCCCCGTCGTCCTTCGCGCACAGAGAACGATTGATTTGGCCGTTGCGGCAGGAGTTATAAAGAAGGAGGATTTGGCATGAGCAATTTAGAGGAAAGACAGGCTTTGATCGGCGAGATGGCCGAGCACCTGAAGAAGAATATTTATCACAGCGAGGAGCGCAAGATCACCACGCCCCGCAAGGAGTATCAGGCTGAGAGCCAGAAGGTGGTTTCTCTGGAGGAGGCTATCCGCCGTTCCGGCCTGAAGGACGGCATGACGATATCCTTCCACCACCACTTCCGTGGCGGCGACAAGGTGCTCAACATGGTGATGGACAAAATCGCCGAGATGGGCATCAAGGACCTCCACGTGGCTGCTTCCAGCCTGAACGATGTCCACAAACCCCTCATCGAGCACATCAAGAATGGCGTCGTGACCCGCATCTCCACCTCCGGTATGCGTGGCGAGCTGGCCAAGGCCATCAGCCATGGCATCCTCAAGGAGCCGGTGGTGTTCCGTTCCCATGGTGGCCGTGGCTCTGCCATCGCCAATGGCGACATCCATATCGACGTGGCCTTCCTCGGCGCTTCTTCCTGCGACCCGATGGGCAACTCCTGCGGTTTCTCCCGTTCCGAGAATGCCAAGAGCATCTGCGGCTCCCTGGGCTATGCCCTTCCCGACGCCCGCTATGCCGACCACGTGGTGATCCTCACCGATGACCTCGTGAGCTATCCCAACACGCCGACCTCCATCTCCGAGCATGATGTGGACTGGGTGGTCGTCGTCGATTCCGTCGGCGATTCTTCCAAGATCGCCTCGGGTGCCATCCGCGATACGAAGAACCCGCGCGACATCCTGCTCGCCAAGGAGGCTTGCAAGGTGATCGTCAACAGTGGCTACTTCAAGGAGGGCTTCTCCATCCAGACTGGTTCTGGTGGTGCCTCGCTGGCCGTCGTCAAGTATCTGCGCCAGACGATGATCGACCAGAACGTGAAGGCTTCCTTCGCCCTCGGTGGCATCACCGCCCACATGGTGAAGCTCCACGAGGAGGGACTCATCGATCACCTGATCGACGTGCAGTCGTTCGACAAGGTTGCTGCCGAGTCCATCAAGGTCGATCCGAAGCACAAGGAGGTCTCTGCCAACGAGTATGCCTCTGCCGACGAGCCCGGTGCCGCCACGAAGTTCCTCGACATCGTGATCCTCTCCGCCCTGGAGGTGGACGTCAACTTCAACGTCAACGTGCTCGTGGGTAGCGACGGTATCATCCGTGGTGCCATCGGTGGCCACCCCGACACCGCTGCCGACTCTGCCCTGAGCATCGTCGTCTGCCCGTTGCTTCGCGGCCGCATCCCGTGTGTCGTCAATGAGGTGACCAACCTCATCACGCCGGGATCCACCGTCGATGTCGTCGTGACGGAGTATGGCGTGGCCGTCAACCCGCGCCGTCCGGATCTCGCCGAGCGCATGCAGGCTGCCGGCATCAAGCTCGTCACCCTGGAGAGCCTCCGCGACCGTGCCCTCCGTGTCATCGGCACGCCCGCCCCGCTGCCCTTCGGCGACAAGGTGGTCGGTGTGGTGATGAACCGCAACGGCGAGGTGATGGATGTCATCAAGAACATCAAGGACTAATCCTTCATACAAAATAGGAGAAGATGGCGATTGGACTGCCCTGGTGCATGGCCAATCCCTCTCCTCCCTTATTGATTTAAAAAAAACAACCATACGTTGATGGAAATCACGCTCGAACAGCTATTGAAGAGCCGCGACCAGCGATGGGACAGGGAGAGGCGCCTTTTGCAGGAGTTTCCTGGCCAGACGCTTGTCGTGCTGACCGTCGTCATGCCGGGCCGCGTCAAGCGCAATGCCCACACGCGCGTCATCGCCCGTGCTGCCGAGGCTGCCGTCCAGGCCTTCCTGGGTCCGAAAGTGGTGCTCCGCTACACCAACGACGCATCCACGGGCTACGAGGCCTATTGGATCGTGCGTGCCGAGGCGCGCAGCGTGAAGCGGCAGATGTGCGGCATCGAGGATTTCCATCCCTTGGGTCGGCTTTTTGACCTCGATGTCATCCAGTCCGACGCCACCCCTCTCTCGCGCACCGATGTCGGCTTCGCGCCGCGCCGCTGCCTGCTCTGCGATCAGGAGGCCCGCTGGTGCATGCGCAATCATACCCACACGCAGGAGGAGATTCTCCAGCGCATCGACGAGATGGTGAGAGAGTTTAACGCTGAAAACTGACGCTTATGTATGCCGACTACGAGATAAGAGAAGTGCCCATCGGTTATGGACCTGCTCGCCGCAAGGTGGAGGAGTTTCTCGGAAAGCGCACCTTGCGACTCGACAAGGTCGATTACTACGAGGCCATCTACCCCTGTGGTGGCGACGAGATGCTGGCTGTCGGAGGCCTCTTGGGCGACGCCATCCGTTGCATCGCCGTCAAGGAGGGCATGGAGGACGAGCACCTGGCCAACCGCCTGGTGTCCCATCTGATGGTCATCGTGCAGCGTCGGGGCTACCCCACGGTGAAAGTCTTCACCAAACCCAGCAACAAAGCCGTTTTCGAGAGCCTGGCCTTCGAGACCCTGGCCGAGACCGACAGCGTGGTCTTCATGGAGAACGGACAGATGCCGTTGCGGGACTATCTGCTGAGCCTGGAGCGGCTGGCACGCCCCGGCAAGTCGGGCGTGATCGTGATGAACTGCAATCCCTTCACCCGCGGCCATCGCTACCTCATCGAGGAGGCTTCCAAGCAAGTGGACAACCTATACGTTATTCCCCTCAAGGAGAATAATCGCAACTTCAACTACGAGGAGCGGCGCGAGATGATCCGTCTCGGCACCGCCGACCTCGCCAATGTGACCGTCTGCGAAGGCAGCGCCTATGCCATCTCCCAGGCCACATTCCCCACCTATTTCCTCAAGCAGCTCGACAAGGCTTCGGAGAATCAGATCGAACTGGATCTCCAGATCTTTGCCCGCTACCTGGCCCCCGCCCTGGGCGCCACGGTGCGCTTCGTCGGCACCGAGCCCTTCGACCCGCTGACGCGCCGCTACAACGAGATGATGACCGAGCTGCTGCCGAAGAGCGGCATCGAGGTCGTCCAGATCGAGCGCAAGGAGCTGGAGGAGAAGCCCATCAGCGCCTCGCGCACCCGGGCCTTCATCGAGAACAACAAGCTCCATGCCGCCATGCAGCTCGTGCCTCCCACGACCCAGCCCTACATCATGGCCAAGTTTGCCGTCGATGCGCTCCAGCAGGAGCTCGACACCACGCCGAAGCCCGGACTGGTCGATAAGGACAACTCCGGGGCCCATACCGACATGGACTATATCCTCATGGAGCGCAGCATCAAGTCGCTGCGCCCGTATTTCGTCCGGCTGGCCCAGCTCGGCCTGTCCGCGGACAAGCTCACCACGGCCGACGTGCAGCGCATAGGCATCGAGGCCGAGGCCGCCATGCTGTGCAGGTGACAGGAGGAACGGATTGACCATCTTCAGGAGGAATGCCTCCGGAAGTCTGTAAAGCAGCATGAATACGATGGCAATCCAGACACCGGGCTTCTTGAAGAAGGTTACGAAGGCCTGCGCGAACTCGCCGCCGAAAGAACCGCCGGATTCATTGACAGGCTTGTCGCCCGAAGGACGCGGAATCGCAAAGGTATGATATAATGTTATCAATGAGAACAATACGGCAGTTGTCGCCATAGTGAGCATCCAGGCCATAGGG